>Ga0190273_10000004_pt1 | contig 290874 bp, 255 predicted proteins | sample Popmic504IS_FD_134513 | JGI IMG/M metagenome (GOLD analysis project Ga0190273, IMG submission 134513) | Populus adjacent soil microbial communities from riparian zone of Shoshone River, Wyoming, USA - 504 IS | ecosystem: Environmental > Terrestrial > Soil > Riparian zone > Trees stand...
CAAACGAGTGTCTCCTTCCTTTTTTGAACAATTGGTCGTAGATGTGCTGGTTGCGATGGGCTATGGCGGCTCTCGACAAGATGCGGCACAAATCCTGGGTCGAAGCGGCGATGGTGGCGTGGACGGGATTATCAAGGAAGATCAACTCGGGCTGGATGTCATTTATATCCAGGCCAAGCGCTGGGAAAATCCCGTGGGCCGACCGGAAATCCAAGGCTTTGCAGGCAGCCTGGAGGGCTTTAGGGCGAGAAAGGGTGTTTTTATGACCACCTCTCGCTTCACCAAAGAAGCCCGCGAGTACGTGGAAAGAATCGCCTCGCGCATTATCTTGATTGAGGGTCAGCAGCTCGCCGACTTGATGATCGATTTTAATGTCGGTACCAGCGAGTATCAGCGCTATGTGATCAAAAAAATGGATTCAGAGTACTTTGAGGAAGCATAAAGACTCCGATCGTTCCCTCGACAAATGGGGATATCCTTAACCGTAATTGTCAGGTGAAGAGATTATGACGACCCTTCAATCGACCCATTTTATCCAGAGCGTTCCCCGACTCCTCAAAAATCCCAAACAAATCCTCTCAGACAAAAAATTACTGTCTGAGACGGTTCCCTTGCTCTCTTTTCTGGAACCGATCGGCCCGTTAATCTTTAGTCCCATTATCGTGGATTTGGAAAGTCGTAAAAAGAAGGTCAAACCCGAAGACCGCAAAGATCAGGTTTTTCAAGAATTTCTCGATCAAGCCGTCACCACCGTCGTCCATTTTAGCTCCTTTCTTTTAGGGGGATATCTTGCAAAACGAGCATTACCGCTTATAAAACCCAACGCCTTTAAACCTGGATCAGTGGCTTTGGAAAATGCTCAAACGGTGGTCAGTATTTCAGCCTCGATTTTTGGAAATACCTTCGTTCGCCCCTTTGTCGATACAAAAATCGTTTTCGATAAAGCGCAAAATGATGAAATCCCAAAACCCAATGCCAACTGGGCAATGCCGCAAGCCAATACTCCTCCAAAAAATTCTCACCCGTAGATTATCCTGAAGCTAGCTCCATGCGCTAATGCGTTACCGCCGAGCTAAACGTATACTCACTATTATTTACCAAAATAAATTCTTGTTTTTGCAAACACAAATCACAAACGTCACCTCAACTGAAGAATTGGAGCTCGCGCTATGGGCTTAGAACTCAAACAATTTACCGAGCTTTTACCCAGGCTCATTAAAAAGCCCAAGCTTTTATTTACCGATAAAAAAGTGTTGAACAACGCGATCCCCCTCTTCAGTTTTCTCGCGCCCTTCGGTAGCTTATTCTGCGGACCTTTCTTTCTCTATTTAACTCATAAGCAACAAAAGACCGACAAAAAAGACATCAAGAAATCGGTGCTTCAAGAATTCTTTAGTCAGGGGATTCTGGTTACCACGCACGCGACCTCCTTCATTTTGGGCGGATTACTCGCGGGTCGTGCGCTTCCCCGAATTAATCCCAAAATGTTTTATAAAGGATCGGAAGCGCTGAGTGATGGGCAAACGCTCGCTTGTTTGGCCGGTTCTTTTTTCGGGGAAACTTTTATTCGCCCCTTTGTTACCGGCAAACTTCTTCATAGTCAGGAAGAGAAATCCGGCGGGAAAGATAAGCCTGAATCTGAAAAGCCGAGTTTACGGCCTCAGACGATTCCACAAATGGATTACCCCGCAAGTTATGCTGCGCCTTATCCTACTTTTCGTGGACAGTTCGGCAGAGTGTAAGTCGAGGAATCAAGAGCAAGTTTCATCCAAGTGCTAAGGGCGAAGTAGTAGAGCAAGCAGACCTAATACTACAAATCCGACAAACCAAAGATTGATCAAACCAAGGCTCGACATAGCGGCGTTCAGATTCGCGAATACATTGTAAAAATGAAGATGATGAGCCGCCGCTGCCTGATTGAATAGATAGTATTGATACGCAAAGTAGATCGTCCAAGGAGCCAGCAGAATTGTGCAAAGGGTCGAAATCCCACGCCGGATGTTATTCATAGATCCATCTCTCCTATTTCGGATATCGCTAGGCATTCTCTCACAAGCAACAATCCATTTAGAATAATGACTGTCATTAAATTTTTACCTATACTTTCTTTAGAGAAGAGCAAAGGCAGTACAAAAAGAAATCATCCAAAGGGAAACGATTATGAGTGATGAAGTCAGCGGAAACTGGTGGAATATCATACCCGAAAGCTTGCGCGAGCTGCGTCAATTTCCCCTCCTTCCCTTACTCGGCTTACTCGTGATTGTCGCCATCGCCGCTTACACTTTCTTGCATAAACCTTCCGAGCCTCCAAAAAAAGTAGAGTCGGTTACGACGACTTCCACGCAAACTCAAACGACTCCTGCTAAGCCAGACACATCACAGCAAACAGAAACAAAAAATCCGCAGAATTCATTCAACGCCTCCAATCTTAAATCCGATAATCAAAGCGAAATGAACATTAAAAAGGGGAAGCAGAGCACACCCAGCTCTTTTTCAGTCGATCACGTTGAGTCCAATCACGGCAGTAAAATCAACATCCAGAGTGATGGAGAATAATCTGTGAATCCAAAGCGCAGCTTTTATTACGCGAGTCTTTCCCTACTTTTACTTTTGAATGGCTCCGTATATGCTGCTGCACAAACGACGCTCAATGCTGAGAATATCAAAGTCGATAATGGCAGCACGCTCAATATCAGCCAGACGCTTGGACTTTCCGCCGCGGAACAGAAAGCATTGTCCAATCAATACAAGCTCAGTCAAAAACAATTGATGGGTATTATGGGGATCTTGAACAGCAAGATCTCCAAAGTCTCTGAACTGATCAACGCCAGGTTCGCGGCTTCCTACAAGCAAATCGCGGATCTTCAAAAGACCGTCGCTGAGCTGCAACTCACCATCAACACCTTGAATCATACTATCAGCGAGCTGAGCACGATGCTCTACGGTCTTACTGAGAAAATCAACGAACAGCTCAAACCCGAGAAAGACAAAGAAATCGCTCAAGACTCCAACACGATCGCAGCCGATGTTACGAAAGTTGCAAGCCTCGATTCCGGCATCGTCACCAACTCGACTCATCACAGCTATCACCGAAACCCAACTGCCGATTACAAAATCCGAGCTCAGAAAATCGCTGAAAGCATCTTCCCCGGCGATAATCCGGACACTCGAAATCAAAATCTCGATTTCATTCTCCAGGCTTTTCAACAAAAAGGCTTGAAGGATTTACATCTCTTAACCGCGACCTTAGCCACAGTTAGAGTCGAATGCGGACGCTTGATCCCGATATCGGAACATCCTTCCAAATACAATACAATTCCTGGCGGTCAGCCTTTTTCCTTGTACGATTTTAGAAAAGATCTCGGCAACAACGGCCTTGGAGAAGGCGCTCAATTTAAGGGGCGTGGCTATCTTCAACTAACAGGGCGCACGAACTATCAGCTTTACTCCAACAAAATCGGCTTAGGCGATGAACTCGTGACGAATCCTGAGAAAATGAACGATCCCGATATCGCTGCTAAAATTCTGGTGGAATTCGTTTATAAGCATAAAGACAAAATGCTGACTGCGATTCAGGCTCAGGATTATACGCAATTGCTCCGCATCATTAATGGCGGAACCTTTGGACTGAACACCTTCCAAAAAAGCTTCTCTGATGCAGAATCTCAGATTGAGAAAAATCCGGATTGATTGCTCAATCGCTATTGTGGGTTATTTTCCGAGAAATTCGATTTAATGATTGTGTGGCTCGACTAAAAATTGCAACTGACATGGCAAAACTTCCATAGTAACCGGGGTTTTGCCAATCACATTACCATCCGCCTGAACTCTCATTACAGGACGAGAGGTAATCGTAATCTTTTTAGCTCGAAAATGCTGAACGGGATCGCGCTTATGTCCCCGACGTCCGCTGAGAATCTGAATCAAGCCAACAAAGAAATCAAAAAGCCCATCCACACGAAGAATACAGCCGTGTAAAAGCCCGTCATCTGGCAAAACATTGGGAACCATCGTCAAGTTACGGCCGACTTTCCCGCCTGCATTGAAACAAACCACGCCAACCGAACGTGCATGAATGTGTTGTCCATCCGCTTCGACATGAAATTTGGCGAATCGAGGCAAAAAGAGCTGCTTTGCTCCTTCCACGACATAAGTCCAAACACCAAAATATTGCTTCGTTTTGCTTTTTTGAGCACGCGCCATAATCTCGGCATCCGCTCCCACACCCGCATTCAGGATAAAGTATTTTTCATTGATGCGGCAAAGATCAACCGGCTGGCAGCGGCCATTTAGAGTGACCTTCAAGGCTTCCTTTAAATCAATGGGGATACCCAAATTTTGAGCCAGCAAATTACCTGTACCTAAAGGGAAAATCCCGATTTTTAGATGCGGACGCTCCGCCAAGAACGGCAGAAGATCCATAATGGTTCCATCTCCGCCAGCAATGACAACCTTCGACAGGTTCGGATTGTCGAGTTTGGCGGGGAGTTTTTCTTTCAACTCTTCAGCGGATTTAGACACGAAGATTTCGTGAGGCTGGTTTTTCAGTTTTTTTGCAAGCAATCCTTTTAAATCGCTGGAGCGAAACCCTCCAGACTTAGGATTGACGACAAAAAGAATCGTGTCGTTTTCGTTGGTTGGCGAAGTATTCATATCAGATCAAATTGATTCATCAGGCTGGATTTTTCTTGGTATCACTACATTACAGCAAGAGATACCCGTCATGGAAGCAGAACTATTCAATCATATTCCCCTGAAAAAACAAGAAGGTTAAAGTAATCCTTCTTTTAAAGCTTTAACCGCAGCCTGGGTTCGGTCATCCACTGCTAATTTTTCAATAATATTACCCACATGAGCTTTAGAAGTGTGCGTAGAAACACCTAATATCAGGGCGATCTCTTTGTTGCTTTTTCCCTCAACCAGGAGATTTAAAACCTCCTTCTCTCTCTCACTCAGAGCGGTTTGGTAACGTTTTCTTGGAGTTTTTGTATGCTCTAGCGTTTCAGAAGGGGTATTTTTCGTATCCAGAGACTTAACTACAAGTCGGGCAATATGAGGATCAAGCCAGATAGCACCTTCCATAATCATATCGATGACTTGCAACAGACGTTCAATTTTAATGTCCTTTAAGCAATAAGCATCGGCTCCAGCGGTTAAAGAACCGAGGACTTCGGCTTCATTGCTTAATGAGGTGAGCATAATGACTTTAATATCGGGTAATTGGGATTTAATTTCTTGGGTAGCCGTAATGCCATTCATTACAGGCATGCCAATGTCCATCAAAATAACATCCGGTTTTTCCAGAACTGCCTTTTGAACACCCAATAATCCATTTTCAGCCTCACCCACGACACAAATATTGGCACGCTCGGCAAGTGCCATGCTTAAGCCGAAAGAAGCCAATTCATGATCTTCTACAATTAAAACCCGTATGATCTTTGTGTCAATACTGCTTTTAGAAGGCATTTTCAATCCTCTTGATTTGACAACGAAAGCGTATGTTTAGGAAAGGTTATCTGAAAGCAGCAACCTGCATCGAAGTTGTTTTTTACAGTAATTGTGCCGCCATGGAGTTTGGCAATCATTTGACATATCGATAAACCAAAACCGCTCCCAATTTTTTTCTGAGATTGCCTTGCAACAAAGTAGCGATCAAACAAATGAGGTAACTCATCAATATAGATACCGGGTCCGTTGTCTGAAATTGCAAGAACTATATTTTGCTGTTCTTCCAGGGCGGTGATATAAATTTCACCATTATCCTTTAAGGCTTGAATAGCATTTCCTAACAAATTCATAACAAGACGTTCCATTTGGAAGGCATCCAGATATACGGTGCCAAAATCTTTAGGAATGGAATTCAAAATCTTCAAGTTTTTTTGTTCACTCAAGGATTGAACCTGATCGATACAATTTTGAACTAAAGCGTATAGATTTGTATGGGAACAGATAATTGATATTTTGCCTGCTTCGTACTGATGCATTTCCAATAATTTATTGACCAAAGCAAGTAAACCAGTATTATTCCTGATCAAGCGTTCAGCAATATCTCCTAAATTAGCGGGAATATTGGCTTTTTGAGCTATTAGTAAATCCAGAACGCGTTGCTCTGCTATTAAGGGTGTTCTTAGATCGTGAGTCAATGCCGAAACAAAGGTTTCTCGGGTTTGCTCACTTTCTCGGAGTTGCTCTAAAGCCAAGATAAGACCTTGGTTTGAGGCCTCTAGCTCTCGGGTACGCTCTTTCACCCTGCTTTCCAGACCTTCATTCAGAACTCGAAGTTCGTTTTCAATGCGTTTAAGGTAAGTAATGTCTTTTCTGATTGCAATATATTGATAAGGTAAATGGGTTTCATTGTCTATAAACGGTACTATGGTGGTATCAACCCAATAAAATGAGCCATCTTTTGCCTTATTCTTGACTTCTCCTTTCCATACATTGCCCGCTCTTACAGTCTCCCAAAGGTTTTTAAAAAATACTTTTGGATGATAGCCAGAGTTGATGATTCTGTGATCTTGGCCTAATAGCTCTTCAGGCTTATATTTCGAAATCTCACAAAATCTTTCGTTGGCATAAATAATAAGGCCTTTTGCATCCGTAACAGCAACAATTGCAGCTTCATCTAAGGCGTGCCTTACATCTACAAGTTCCTTTAGGTTTTGTTGAGAAGCATTCATACCTGCGACCTAATATTTTCTGGCAGATTATCACAACTCCTGCCTTAGCGTAATGGTTATTCACACAATGGCTAGTAGCCACGTTATTGAAATGGGCAATTCGCTTCCTTTGTCTCTTCTCTAAGATGAATATAGTTCCACAATATAACTTAGAGAGGAGAAACAATGAATATATCGCAAGTAGGAAATATTAATGGATTAATATGTTTAGACATTGAGCAGATTCCGTGTTTCTTTTTTGATAAAGAAAAAGCTATAACAAAACAAATTGCTTCTCATCTAAAAAATTTGTTGGAGCAATATGGAACAGCTCCAGATGCGAGACTAAAACTTCCATCATTATTTGAATTATCAGCTTTCTATAATCAAAGTATTTCAAACATTCTAATGGCTTTATCTGAGCTTCAAGCTGCACATTACGATTATATTATGCATTCTATGGATGAGAACTTTATTCTTTATGATCCACTGGGTAGACGAAATATTTCAATCTCTTTTCCGCTAGATAAGATGCTGGCTTAGCTAGAGCCATCGGAAGGTAACTTATGAAAGACTTTTCATCAGAAAAACTGTCTGTGGATTTAGGTTGCTTTGTAAGCAAACTAAGCAATTTAAAGCCATCGGAGGTCGATAAAAAGTTCAATATTAACGAAATTACAGATTATGTGGAATCCATACTGTTGAATATGAACTCAAATATTCTTCAAGTAGTGACCTTGCCCTCTTTGGACGCCCTAGCTAACTGTTATAACTGCTCTTATCTGGATATCCATGATGTCTTCCGTTTGTTAAGGGAGCGTGGATTTGAATATGAATTCAAGCATACAAATGAGCCTATGAAAGTTTGGAAACATATAAATATTGTTGCAAATGTGAAAGGAAATTGAGTCATGAGAATCTTATTACCTGTCGACGGATCGGACTGTTCAAATGAAATGATGCACTGGGCGAGCAACACCTTTGATAAAGCCAGCACTGCCTATAGTTTAATATCTGTAATACCCATCGTTATGGATTTTCCGATTGTAGAAGAGCAAGTTTCAGGCGCTTCAGAGGTGCTTCGACAGGCAAAAGAAAAAATGGAAGAATTAGGGTGTCACATTGAGGCCGCCGAGCAGGTACTAGGATTTCCAGGCAATCAAATCTGCCAATATGCAGACACAATTAACGCTGATCTGGTAATTATTGGTAGCCATGGGCATTCTGGTTTAAACAGACTCCTGCTTGGAAGTGTCAGTGAAAGCGTTTTAGAACATTGCAAAAAGTCTGTCATTGTATATAGAGAAGCAAGAAAATCTGGAAAAGATTCAAATATCAAACCTGCTTTAACCAGTACTATTTTTTAGTACGAAATACCCTCTACCGTTAGCACTATGATTTCTGACCCTGAAGGAGCTGATAAATGAGTACTTATCGAACCAAGCATCCTTATTCCTTCAATTCCGAATTTTTATTACCAATGATTGCGATAATGCTGATACTACTTAGTATTTTTATCATAAATCTATTCAGTGCCTCTGACAGAAGACAGCAGCCGATTCTTGATCCTATAATTGCAAACGGAACAGGAGTGCCAAGTTTTTTTAATGCTGTTGAATATACAGTTTTTACGAGTAAAAGTTCATAAGCCTAATAAAATCCAAAATATTAAAACTCTTATTACAGTTGAATATGATTGGAATTCGCCAAAACGAACGTCCTACAAAAGAGTTTCAGAAAAGCATTTATTGGCTTAGGCCATACAGTTTTCATGCTGTCATGGCAGAATAAAGGAGAATTTATATGTACGCTAAAAGCTTGAGCGTTCCAGCGGAAATTAAAGTACAATATGAAGAATTTCTGCTCAGCCATCCAGATCTTGTTGAGCAATTAGATACTTTGCCAGAACAGCAAAAGAATGTATTAATTGGAGCAACAACCATTGTTTTTTCGGGAATGGCCGACCCCGAACGACTCGTTCACTATCTACAAAGCCTCGGGATTCACCCTGCCGATCACTGTTTAGCAGTCACCCAAGTGGAAAGAACCCATTCCAACTTAGTCACTCACCTGGGTTTTTCACTTGCTCAAGAAAAACATTGGACTCCAAAAATGGAAGGCTTATGGCATACGATCCAGGATGCTCTCATTCCATTTCTAGATCGAAACAGTAAACAGCAAAATTTAACCCGTCCAAGTGAAAAAGAACGGAAAAAACCAGACAACCTATTAAAAACTATAGGATTAGCTGCTAATGAAAAATTACACCATTATCAGCTACCCGTATCCCGTTTGGTATCGATTGCTCTAGAGCGGGGAGAAGGCACCCTCAGTGAGTCTGGGGCATTGGTTGTAAATACGGGTCCGTATACTGGCCGTTCCCCGGATGATCGCTTTATCGTAGATACAGCAGATATTCACGAGCAAGTCGATTGGGGTAAGGTTAATCACCCGATTTCATCGGCTGTGTTCGATAAAGTTTTTCAGAAAGCTAAGCACTATTTGCATGAGCAAGAACTGTTTGTGTTTGATGGCTTTTGTGGGGCAAACCCCAATAGCCGCATGTCTGTCCGCTTCATTAACGAGTTAGCTTCGCACAACCTCTTTGTCCATCAGCTTTTTATTCGACCTGATGACGCTCAAGTGCAGCACTTTAAACCAGAGTTCACTGTAATCTGTGCACCTGGCTTAAAACTTAAGCCTGAAGAAGATGGCGTGAATTCTGAAGCAGCAATTATGCTCAATTTTGAGCGAAATATAGTGCTTATTATAGGCACCCAATATGCGGGAGAAATGAAAAAAGCCATTTTCTCCGTTATGAACTATCGTATGCCAGAACAAAATGTGCTTCCCATGCATAGTTCGGTTAACATAGGTGATGATAACCGCTCTGCAGTGTTCTTTGGCCTTTCCGGAACTGGAAAAACAACACTTTCGGCCGATCCGGACAGAATTTTGGTAGGTGACGATGAACACGGCTGGGGAGAGGACGGGCTCTTCAATTTTGAAGGAGGCTGTTACGCTAAGGCCATTCGTCTGTCGCCAGTCACAGAACCTGAAATATACCAGGCCATACGATTTGGCGCAGTGGCTGAAAATGTTATTTTGAACGAACTGCATGAGCCCGATTATGATGATGCCAGTTTAACTGAAAATACTCGTATCGCTTATCCCTTGCATTATATTCCCAATGCCAGTAAGAGCGGCTTAGCACCTCATCCATCGACCATCATTTTTTTAACAGCTGATGCCTTTGGTGTGTTGCCTCCAATTGCCAAACTTACGGCTGAGCAGGCGGAATACCATTTTATAAATGGCTATACCAGCAAAGTGGCGGGTACGGAGCTTGGTATTACTGAACCCAAAGCTGCATTCTCAAGCTGTTTTGGAGCACCTTTTATGCCTAGGCCCGCGCAGGAATATGCAGCCATGCTCCGTCAACGGATTCAAAAGCATAATGTGAGTGTGTACCTGATTAATACAGGATGGCAGGGCGGCCCCTATGGGATTGGAAAACGTATTAGTATTCCCTACACACGTGCCATGGTTACTGCGGCCTTAGAGGGCATCTTGGACCAGCAGTCATTTACTACGGATCCCATCTTCAACCTGCAAATACCGGAACATTGCCCGGGTGTTCCCGATACTATTCTCGATCCCCGGAAACAATGGGATAATTTAGAGGATTATGAACACGCCGCACAAAAGCTGGCACATATGTTTGCAGATAATTTCAAGTCTCTTGCAATATCATCGTAATACGTAAAACGCTAAATACCATCAGCAGGCCTTAATAGGCCTGTTTTCTTTTGGAATCAATCCATTTAGTAAAATGGTTAATAGCTATATGGTTAAATCTTTTATTACTAACTTAACCAATTCATAATGCTCGCCATTTCTTTATGATGAACTTAAGTTCTTTGTAAGGAGACCTATCTAATGCTTGCTTTACCTTTAATCACTGTTTCTGGACCTCCAAGCGACCCTGTAACGAAACCAGGAGACGATACCAAAGGTTCGTTTGGAATAATCCATCCAAAAAAACCATTGTTGATACCTCCAACATCCAGGTCACTAGCTACTAATAGCAATAATAACGGGCAAAAAAAATCCGTTATTGATCTTGTTGCTTAACGCCATGAAAAAAACTCTTTTTATGTCCCTACTTTTATTAACTTTAAGTGGCCCTATGCTGCAAGCGTATTCTCATGAGCAATTACAAGGCCATGCCTGGATTAATCAGACTGTCAAAGAAATCGACAGCTCTAAAGAAGAATCCCAAATACTCATGAAAGCCAGCTATCAAGCATTGTTGAATTCATTGGATAAAGTTGGGCAACACAAATTACGAATCACTCAGCGCGATTGGGAACGCTTTAAAAAATCACATTGCTCTTTTGAAGCCGATTATTTCCGTAGTGACATTTTCCGAGAGCAATTTTATAGAGCGTGTTTAGCCACTATGAATGATGGCCGGAGCACTTATATGAAAAACGAATTGAAGTGGAATCCTCTTGTAATACCAAGCATGGCTTCTGTTAAAAGTAGCAGATAACAAGGAGCCCTCTTTTGCCTTATTTTGAAACGATCGAAAATAATACCGTTTACTATGAAAGCTTTGGCAAGAGCGGACCTATCGTCATTTTATTGCATGGATTAGGCTCTTCCTCAAAAATATGGGTGCATCAAATTCGCTTCTTGCAAAAATCATACCGTGTATTCGTCCTTGATTTTCCAGGGCATGGACGTTCCGGTTGGCATTATGGCTATTCTTTTGAACAAGAAGTTGACGTGATTTACCAACTGATGACGCATTGTCAGATCCCCAAAGCGACCCTGATTGCAGTCTCCATGGGCTGTACCCCGGCCCTGCTTTTTTCTGCTAGCTATCCTAACAAAGTGAACCGGCTTATCTTAGAAGGGCCTATAGGAGGCTACTCTCCCTGGTGGGAGCCTATTGGTTTACTCGATTTTATAGTATTTACATTTGCGCCCATTATGATTGAATTATCTATCGCCCTAAAAGGATATCATCAAACAGCTCATTGGATTAATCAGTTTGGCTTGAAAAAAATGACTCGCCTGAAGCGGTTAGAGGGTTCTCAAGACAGAACGGATTACTTGGCTATCCGTCAACTTTTTTGGGGAAGCGCTTGTGCACCTTACGCCAAGGTATTGGATTGCATTGAATGTCCTGTTCTTTTGATTAGAGGGACTTCCGATCCTTTCCCAAAACGTTTTTCCGAGTACATTGTGAAACATCTTAAAAACGTTTCTTTCGTAGAGGTGGAAAAAACTCGGCATGTTGTGTCGCTGGAAAAGCCAAACTACTTCAATTCCTTAGCAAGTGTGTTTCTAGTCGATAAGGTGAACTGTAAATTATCAAAATCAGATTCCCAAAGTTTACAAATATTACCATCCCCATCCATTCCCAGCTCAATTTCGTAGATAGATACTAGGTTTCAACAGGCAAGAATCTTTGTATTGCTAAAGCAATTGCAGCGTTAAGTTAGCAGTGCATTTAAATGCCAAACCAAGCTTTAGATCTGCAATTAACCTGTTCACAAAATGGCTATTAGCATAATGTGTAAGCAAGAACTTACTATATTTACTCATCTTCAAACCCAACGATTTATCTATGCTAACTCCATTCTCCCAGTATTTAGAGTTCATCATTATTATAGGATTTAGCTATGACAGTGAATGGTTTAGAATCTTCAAATTCAAATCAAATGGGTAGTAAGCTCTTGTTTGGAGCTCGTACAAGAAGAGGTACTAATTCTTCCTCTTCTTCCATTGATAGTTCCAGCAGAGCTCCTCAACAACCCAAAGCTCTAAATGAAGACCTCTATCAACCCAGACATTCCAGAAAAAGAGCACAATCCCTTCCCAATACAAAGCCCTCATTATTACAACGAGCAAAAACAGGGCTAGAGGACCTAAAGCATAAGACTGAACCAACGATTCACAATGTTGAACACAAGTTAGAAAACAGAATAGTAGAAAGCTTTGCTGGTAATGCAATTTTTCCACGAGATGACCATGAAACTAGACGCCATCATCGGAAGGAAAAAGCGCATCTTCGGACAATTTCTCCACATACTGAAAAAAAAAGAGCGTAGAAATTCTATGGATAATGCATTTATCGATGCTACTGAGCACTTCATAACCGGAACATTAAGAGGAGATGAATCCCCTTTTAGAGAAAGTTTAGAGCGTTTCGGTAAAAAAACCCTTGAGGAAATCCAAAAGGAAAACTACCATAAGGCTTTTAGAAGAAAATGATAAGTTGGACATTCAATAAAAAATTCATTAGAATCAATAGCTATTAAAATTCTTTAAAAAAGAATAATCGAGTTCAATAGAGTCCATTGGTGAAAGCTTATGGACTCTATACTTAAATTAACATCACTGCCTCCGCAAGCCAAAAGGAACCCAAAATTGATAGAATATCTACGAGTAAAATAAAGGTTAAAGATTTATGCAATCGAGTACACAGCAGTTATTGAATCAGGCAGGCGATTTGTTATTTGAACTTATCACAAAAAATGAGCAAACAGACCCAAACGAATCGCAGATGATAAAGCTAAAATGCAAACGGGTTGTAGAGGGCATTTATAAAGCTCTTGAAAATGAATTTCACTAATAATGTGCTTAAGCTCTTAACTTGTTAAAATGAACAATATCTTTAGAAATTCTTGACATGTTCCTGCGCTGCTGGTAAACCAAAAGAACCTTATTTTTCTTTTTGCTTTTCGATAGTGTCTCGCACCACTCAAAAATCGAGCTTTTGCCAATTCCTTGATCTGGAAGGAGCACCCTATGTTTTTTACGTCCCTATCCTCTAAACCTAATTTCCCAAGTCAATCTCCTCTCTTTAACGATCCCTTTTTCGCCATGCCCGATCCGGTCTTTCCAGAGCTTCGGCTCCCGCCCATGCCGCTTAAAAGCAATCTGGATGTTTTAGATATTGGCAAAAGCCTGCTGGTGGTGATGCCTAATCCGCATATTCCCAGCGATAAAATTAAGATGAGCTTGAGGAAAGGGAATATTTTGCTCATTGAAGGGACTAATCAAAAAAAGTTTGAGCGAAAAAACAAGCACTCTACAGAAAACCAGGCGAGCCACAATTCAATTTTTCACCAAGTACAGCTCCCGCCAGAGCAAGTGGACCTCAAGAAAGCTCAATTCCACGTGGATCACCATAGCGATCTTTTAATCGTCACGCTCGCCAAAGTGCACCCCGAGAAGCATTCAAAGAACGAGAAAAAGTAATTTTTATAAAAACTTGCTTTCAGTCTGCTCCCGATGGAGAGCAGACATACCACTTCTATAGAATCCCCCAAATTGTTAGGTGCTAAGCATACTTTTACAATTTGATTTCTTAGTGTGTTTTTCTTAGAGTGAGATCCATGTATCTCATATAATTAATGTCTTTTTTAAGGCAATTAATTCGTCTATATATTTTATTTTTTCTATTACAATCACCTATTTTGAATGCTTCTCATAAATATATCAACAGCTTTCCCGACACATGTGGGCAAGCTATTGGGGGCTCCGCCAAAACAGGATGACTGATTCATTTTTATAAGCAAGGTATTCATTAAAATATGAACCTCATTTATACGGGTCCAGTATCATATTTAAACAGGCAGCCGTTGAGCAATACAACTCAAACTACCCCTTTTTCTTCGCCCCAAGCACAACAGCCGCAATTTTCAGCTCATTCGCCGCGTAAACATTCACACCGACCTCGTCAGCAATCAAGTAGCCCCGAAAACGGGCGAAGCTTGAAACATATAAAAGGCGATTTTTACCAAAGCAAAAATGATAGCAAAACTTCATTTTATAAAGTTAAAGACAACCGGTATGTCAGCCCTAATCTTAAAGGCGTGTTTGAAAAGATTGGCTTGCGCAGAAGACTACACAAAATAGAAGGGTCAGCTAAAAGAGGCAAAGACTATCAAATAGGCCCTGACTTATTTATAAATCGTAAATATAACGGGTATTTTGACAGAGACGCAGAAATATCCTACAGGCGAGCTAAAAAGCGTCCTGGTTTCCACGGACAAGAAGCAAAAAAGTCTAAGGACAAAAAAAATAAACAAGACCGAAATATTGGTAATGAAATGGCGGACGGAGCTGGCGTCGCAATTAACACAATATTGACGCTCAATGCCCCTACGCAAGGGAATAGAGAACTTCTTGCCAGTCAATTAAGTCGATCTGTTGGAGCCACTACTAGAGTTGTGCTTCAGCATACCTTTAGTCCTCAATGGCCTCCCGGTGTTTCTCTAGCCAAAGACCTCGTAAACGAAAACGTAGGGAATGTAAAACAATATACTAGGGAATGGAGCGCTAAAGTTGCAAACGGCGGCAGTAAAAGAATTTTTGGTTTTGGAGTTCCTCGTAAAATAAAGAGAAAAGGTCGCTATACTGTGGCAGCAGATGATGGAGACTAAAAGTTTCGTGCCATTTCCTCCCAACAATCACTTTCTCATCAATCAATGCTAAAGCCGAAATATAAGCCTTCAGTGAAGTTCAAAACAAGAGAGAAGTAACCAGCACTAGCCTGCCCAATCACATTTGGAGCTTAAACACTAAAATGTCGCTAAGCACGAATACATTCCTGCTTTAAAATAAGACGTATGCAACATAAACAACGACACTCGGAAATCCATACCTCAGATGGACAGACCCGCTGGCTTAGGGCGGCTGTTTTAGGGGCCAATGACGGCATTCTTTCAACTGCCAGTTTGATTATTGGTGTTGCCTCTGCAAACGGGTCTCACCATGGAATTTTGATCGCCGGGACGTCGGCATTGGTTGCCGGCGCGCTCTCCATGGCTGCCGGTGAATATGTATCCGTCAGCTCGCAAGCCGATTCTGAAAAGGCTGATATTGAAAGAGAGAAACAAGAGCTTCTGGACGATCATCACGGAGAGTTGAAAGAACTGGCTGGCATTTATATGAAGCGGGGCCTGGATCACAATTTGGCCTTACAAGTGGCAGAGCAACTGATGAATCACGATGCCTTGCAGGCTCATACCCGAGATGAGTTAGGGATATTGGATACATCCAAAGCCAACCCCCTTCAGGCGGCTGTGGCATCAGCAGCGTCATTCGCCATGGGGTCAGCGCTACCTCTTCTGATGGCCCTGCTTGTTCCAGCACCGTTTTTAACGAGGGGTGTTACTGTTTCCTCTATCATTTTTTTAGCATCACTCGGCTTAATTGGCGCAAAACTGGGAAAGGCCAATCCGGTAAAAGCGGCTATCAGGGTGACTTTATGGGGTGTTATTGCTTTGGTGATAACAGCTGCTATTGGCAAGGCTTTTGGAACACTCCCCTAAAGCAATTCATCTACCTTCTCTGAGGAGGATTGAGGAGATAACGCACGGCGTTATGCTCACGTTCGGTGGGAGAAGCTTCTCTTGTCAAACGGTTTTGCAGCATTTGTGAGTCATCATACTTGACATATGGAGGTAAGAAAGTTGGGTTGTCCCGAAGTATTTGGTCTAAGTACGCATGGTGGGCTTGAATAATAGGACCCTGAGCATTCCAGGCTGTTTTGAATGGCTGAAAATGTGGGCTATCTTGCAAGTAGGGGGCATCATCAAGCTGTTTATTAAGCGCATGACGAAAGCCAATGGCATTAAGAAGATTTTTTGTAACTTCATCCCGACCCTGAGGAGTATTTGGAGCTTGATATGACTGCGCTTGAAATGGCATATGCACTATTTCCATGGGTGCTACTTGAAGGTTAGGTAGTTCATGCATAACAACTTCCTGCATCCTTGCCGGAGAAGCATTAAGCTCCGCTGCGTCCATCGCTTGTGACACAGGAGCATTCAAGCTGTTAAGCCCTAAAACTGGCGTGCTCAACCTAGGGCTAGCCGTTACATTCAAAGGAACGCTACCTTCTCTTCTTCTCTTAGGACTCCCTGTAGGGGTCTTGGTTTGCACTCCAATGTCATGAAAAACCTTCGGAACGTCACTATGAACTGGTGTAGAAGTAACTTTGTTAGAAGTTGTGCCGATATTGAGGGCAGGAATGCTAGATTCTCTTCCTGGATGGGAAGCTAGCACAGGACTTTTTGATTGTTGCCCTGCAGCAGGGGAAAGTCGATTTGCTAAGGCCATGACAGCAGTAGAAGAGGAAGCAGTTTGAGGTAATTGAGATTGTGGAGCATTTCTGTTCTCCACTCGTTTTCTCATTCTGGCCCGTGTTTCGTCCCTTTTTTTCTTTTGTCTTGCAGCGGCGCTTAAAGGAACTTCGGTCGAACTTTGAGGTGCTTCAGGTGTACCTGTATCCACAGGAGACTTAGAGACGGGAGGAAGAGAGCTTTCTTTCGGCGCTTGAAACGGTGAACGAAGCACAGTAGGAGTTTGCGCTTGCTCTGTCGTTTCTAAAACGGCTTCAGGTATATTAGGAACTGTTGTTGACCGCTGCAAAGGACTTTTTGGACTTGTGTTTGGCAGCACAGGCGATTTTGTTAAACGTTGTGGTGGTGTTTGGGGAAGCTCGTTCGGTATCGAGGAGTTTTCCGGCAGAGTTAATCCCTGCTCTCTGAAGGGGGATGCTTTACCGGAAGCTGGGCTTTGATTAAGCAATAAGGAACTCGCATTTTCACTCTCAGGTATCTGTGGTTTCAATAATGATGCTGCCAACTCCTTTGAAGGCTGTGACAAATATAGCTTTGCCTTTTTAACAAATTCCGGATTTTCGTCTTCGTGGAATATAACAGCTTTAAGCGCCCTATCTCGAGCTTTTTCAGCCTCATTTGGCACCCGTCTTGCTATGGCCATTTTTCGAGGCTGTGGCAAGGAGAACGTTTGCGGCGCAATAAATTCCGGGGATTTTGATTCCCGCAACGGGCTTGCAAGTTTAGCTGTTCTGGCAAGTCGTTCAAGCTCCTGAAACATTGCCGAAGGTTTGGCTTTTTTCTTGTGTTTTAGCTTCGTAGTAGCAGCTTCCGTGCGAACTCTTTTTCTATGCTTTTGCTTCGCAGTTGCACCTGTCGCTCGTTTCCTTTTCCGAGAAACTCGGCGTGTACCTCCCTCAGATAATTCATCGGAGAAACTTCCTAAGCTAGCCTGAGAGCCCGTTTCTTCTGATTCGGAAGGCGTAAAATCTGCACCTTCCTCTTCGAAAATGGCTTTAAGTTTATCTGGTTCTACTTTTTGTTTATCTGGTTTCACTTTACGTCGGGGTCGTACTACTTCATCAGTTCCCCATCTTGCTAACAAATCGCGGTTACCTTGCTTTTCCTCAGGAGTATCTGCCCAACTCCAACTTGAACCTCTGGCACCCTCATGCTTGATAGTCGTATTACGATCCAAAATTCTTCGACTAGAGGAAGTTGAGCCTATTGGGTCTTCCAGGCTTTGAGATATACGGCGAGAAACTGCTGGTCGAGGAGAGGTGGGCATTCCAAATTTAACGTTGCTAGTACTTAAAGTATCCATAAGGTCTCGCTAAATCGATTTGGTTTAAAAAGGGGCAGAAAGCTAAAATGTAAAAAGGATGATGAAAGAATCCAAGAAGCTTAAAACATTACGTTAGATTGCAAGCAACACTTCTTAATTTAGATTAAAATCACTCTAATCCAAACATACCTTGAATACAGCCCTATTTTTATATCGCTTAACATGAAATGTGCACTATAAAATTCGAAAAAATAATTTTAAAAATACAATTGAAAGCTGATCCGCTCCAGAAGCAAACATAATGCTAAGCTGTATGCTGGAGGCCTTTATTAAATGAAATTATTACATCGTCAACTCCTTTTAATGACACTCGTCGGTAGTGCATTGCTGAGCAGCACTCAGCTTTTAAGCGCTAGCGGGCAGCCAATTAGCAATCCTCCCATTCAGCAGAATCAAGACACAAAGACAATAACGGCCACTGCTTTTGCTAAAAGCCTGATTCAACTCATGAGTCCTTTCACTATATCCAGAGATAGCTTTTACGATTGGCATTACCTGGAAAAAGCAACCGACATTCAGTGGGCCGCTTTACCGCCGAAGATGCTCGATAAACCCATGAGTGATCGCTACTATTTCCAACGAAAAGGTCTCATTAACCTGGGAAGCCAATCAATCACCATTGTCGCCGGCGGTGCCCGTGAAATGGTAATGGCGTTTTATATTTTGAATCAAGCAGCACCATTGGGTGAAAGCACAGTTTTGAGCGCCTTGAGAAGTTCCGGTGCCGCAGTGACGACGGCACGTTGCCCCATACAGGGGAATTTATCTGCCCCGCGCTGGTATCGCATTACCGCCAAAGGAAAACACCCAGCCTTTTTATGGATTGCACCGGCTCAAGGTAAAGCGCAGCCATGGGAAGGGTATCAGTTCTCCCTAGAATCAACGCTTCCACCGATGTCTCCTGACGAGTTAAAAATTTATACAGAAAAGTGTCCTAATTAAATTCATAATTTATAAGGGGAGGGTCTTGTGCCCTCCCCTAAAGCAACTTTAACCGCGTTGGCCGGAATGGCTTGGCTCATTTTCCCGCCCTTCTTTTTTATTGGGAGGTCTAGAGATTTTTGTTTGGACATGACTATTACTATGAGAGGACTGATTTTCAGGGCGAGACGCTTTCACATCAGCATAGGCACCATGTTGCTCAAAATAATCTTGCATAATGGCATTTCCTTCCACTTATCAATCACTACCGTTTAAGAGTCGAAACAGGCATAATTTATACAAACAAAAGATTTCATAGGTGGTAGTCACTAATTACACTCTAGACTCTATTCCTAATCTCTGTAATGGGCTATTTCGGCTAGGCTAGTCAGGCAATAGTTTTCTAATAGATCAGTTCTTTATGATCAAGAGACTTTAAAGAATAAAAGGAGTCTCCACACATGAGAAGCCTCTGGACTGGTTCTATTGGTTTTGGCTTGGTCAATATTCCGGTTAAGCTTTACAGCGGCTCTAGTGAGCAAAGCCTTGACCTGGACATGCTCCATAAAAAGGACCAGTCTCCCATTCGTTACGCCAAAGTGTGCAAAGAAGAAGGGGAAGAGGTTCCTTACGACGAAATCGTCAAAGGCTACCAATATGAAGACGGCAAATACATTGTTTTAACCGACGAAGATTTTGAAAAAGCCAATGCCACTAAAACCGGAATGATCGAAGTCGTCTCTTTTGCTCTCATTACTGAGATCGATGCCAGTTATTACGAAAAACCCTACCTGATTGAGCCTCAAAAAGGAGGCGATAGAGCTTATGCCTTGTTGTGCGAGGCTTTAAAGCAATCGGGGAAAGTGGGCGTCGCTCGCTTCGTTCTCCGAAATCGGGAACATTTAGCTCTTGTACGGGCACAAGGAAAGGCATTAATCCTGAATCAGCTCCGCTTTGCGCATGAACTGCACAATGCAGCCGAGTTGAAACTTCCAAGCGCTGCAAAAGTAGATTCCCAAGAGCTTGAAATGGCCTTGAATCTGATTGAACAACACACGGAAGCTTTTAGCCCGGGCGATTTCCAGGATACCTATACCGAAGAACTTGAACGCATTATAGAAGAAAAAATTCAGGGCAAAGTACCGACTGCCAAAGGAGAAAAACCGCTTCCTTCAAAAGTTGCAGACTTAATGAGCCTGTTAAAAGCCAGTGTGGACAAGAAGAAAACCCCGAAGGAAGAATCTGAAAAAACGCCTGCGAAGAAAACCGCTTCCAAAGCACGCAAAAAAGCCTCTTAAAAAGCGCGGGAGTATTCATCATGTCTTTGGAAACCTATCAGGCAAAGCGTCGCTTTGATAAAACACCTGAGCCGTCTGGAGCGAAGAAGAAACACACGTCTAAGCCTGGCAAAAGTAAAAGTGAGTTTCTATTCGTTATCCAAAAACATGCGGCGTCTCATCTCCATTATGACTTCCGCCTGGAAGTGGATGGGGTGCTCAAAAGTTGGGCTGTCCCCAAGGGGCCGTCTCTTGATCCCTCAGTAAAGCGACTTGCCATGGCGGTTGAAGATCATCCAATTGACTACGGTGGCTTCGAAGGAATCATTCCAGAAGGGAACTACGGTGCCGGGACTGTGATGCTATGGGATACAGGCACTTACACCATCGATCCAACCTTGAGTCGTGCTGAGGCAGAAAAGCAGATTTTGAAAGGCTTAGATAAGGGGAAACTGGCTTTTACCCTTAACGGACAGAAGCTCCAAGGGGAGTTTGCTCTCGTTAAAACACATCGGGATGAAAAAGGCTGGTTACTCATTAAACACAAGGATGAAGCTGCGAGCGAAGACGATGTTCTGGAGCAGGAAACCTCTGTTTTAACGCAACGCACGATGGCTGAAATTGCGGAAGATAAAAAAACCAAAGAGTGGCATTCCAAGGTTTCTAAAAAAAAGGATTACCCCCCACCCTTAATCCCTCCCCCTCAAGGGGGGAGGGGACAGAGAGTTGCGAAGAAGAAAGCAAATTCTAATAAAGAAGATCCCTTTCCTCACGATCTCAGCCCGATGAAGGCGACTTTAGTGGATAAGCCTTTCAGCAAAACCGATTGGATTTTTGAGATTAAATGGGATGGATATCGTGCGATTGCTGAGATAGAAAATGGCAATGTGAGGCTTTATTCCCGCAATCAACAGCCTTATGAATTGAAATACCCAACACTTGTGGAAGCGCTTAAAAGCATTCAAAATCACGATCTCGTTTTAGACGGAGAAATTGTGGCACTGGATGCCAAGGGTCACGCGCAATTTCAACACCTACAAGATGCCAGCAATCGCTCCAGTGAGCTAATCTATATGGTATTTGATCTTCTGTACTGTGATGGAGAGGATATACGTGCACGGCCTCTCCTGGAACGCAAAGCCTTACTTAAAAAAGTGCTCCCAAAAAGATTAGCCGCCGTACGCTACTGTGAGCATATTGAAACAGACGGGGAAAGCTTTTTTAAAGCGGCTGAAGATGAAGGCATCGAAGGCATTATCGCTAAAGACGGCAAAAGTCTTTATCGCTGTGGAATACGCAGCCCCGCCTGGTTGAAAATCAAAACCGAGTTAAGACAAGAGGCTATTATTTGCGGCTACACGGAACCGCAAGGCAGCCGAAAAGACTTCGGCGCTGTCATTTTAGGCGTCTATGCCAATAAAGAACTCCAGTATATCGGGCATACCGGAACGGGGTTTTCCGCCAAGCGTTTAAAAGCGCTCAAAGAACTGTTTCATCGCCACGAAATAGACTCTTGTCCATTCAAGAAAAAACCGGCAACAAACCAAAAAGCCACCTGGTTAAAGCCTGAGCTGGTTTGCGAGGTGAAATTCAGCCAGTGGACGGAAGACGGACATCTAAGACAGCCTGTTTTCATTGAAATAAGAGACGATAAATCTGCCAAACAAGTGATTCGCGAGCAGGGCTTATCGGTTCCGAAAGCGCTTCAAAAAGAAAAGCAAGAAGCAAAATTAAAAACGGCTGAGCCCGCTACTAAAAAACATGCCTCTAAAAGTACAAACTCTACTAAAGCTATAGCAGAAAAGCCTGAAAAGAAATCTACTTTTGCAAAAGAATCTCCTAATGCCGAAAAAAGTCAGTCATTAACGATTAATAAGCAAACTGTGCTCATTACTCATCCTAAAAAAATTATTTGGCCAGAAGCGGGCTATTCCAAAAAAGATTTGGCCAATTACTACCAAAAGGCTGCTCCCTTTATCCTGCCTTATCTGCACGATCGTCCTTTTGTGATGAATCGCTTTCCACACGGCATTAATGGTGATCATTTTTATCAGAAGGATCAACCGGACAGTCTACCAGATTGGATTGAAACGGTTTCCATTTATTCAGAATCCAACGATCGGGAATTACGGTATTTACTGTGCCAAAACGAAGAAACACTTATTTATTTAGCCAATTTAGGCTGTATTGAAACTCATGTTTGGAATGTACGTCAGCAAAAGCTTCATCATCCTGACTGGATGGTAATTGACCTTGATCCGGAAGAAATTTCCTTTGATGCTGTGATTGAAACAGCTCAGGTTGTTCATGAGGTTTTAGATGCCGCTAAAGCGACTCATCTGTGTAAAACTTCCGGGGCAACTGGTCTTCATATCTACGTTCCCATGGGAGCGCAGTATGATGACGATACGGTACGAAACTTCGGACAATTGGTTGCAACCTTGGTACATCAAAAACTCCCTCGTATCACCAGCCTGGAAAGAAGCCCCGCCAAACGCAAAAAGAAAATCTACCTGGATTACCTCCAGAATCGCTTTGGACAAACCCTGGTTTCACCCTTTAGCGTCCGCCCAACAGAGAAAGCCAGTATTTCAATGCCTCTGGACTGGAGTGAGGTTAAAAAAGGACTGCATCCCAGCCAATTTACAATTGAGAATACAACTGAACGATTAAAAGACGCTGAGAAGCTGTGGCGGCCCGTTCTGGGGAAGGGCGTTAATTTAAAACTAGCGCTTCAGCTTTTAGAAAGCTTTGGATAACAAGCACAATATTTTGTTAAACTCAACTATTATTTTTCTCAGCTATTAAAAAATCCTCAAAAGTAAAAATAAGTCATTCGTCTAAAATTATTACCCATCTGTTGAAATAAACCCTTCCATTATGGGACCTCCGGGGAGTAGCTATAAATGCTCAGCCAGATTATTGTAAAGAGAGTATCAAGATTTAGGTTAAGCATTTTGAGAGAGATGCTTTATATTGAAAGGGTAGATTACTATGACTACTTATGACAAAGAAACTCAACAAGTCGTTTCTGGTTTATTTTCTACAGAACAACAAATTGAATCCTTAATGATTGATTTGGAAAGACAAGGACTTGGCTACAACATGACCAATGTTCTGATGTCCGACAAAACTCGGGATCAATATTTGAATTTAACCAAAGTAAACAAAGCTCCTGAGGGTGCAAGTATTGGTGGATTGTCCGGTGGTGCACTCGGTGCCATTTTAGGTAGCTTAACCATGGCAGGCACACTTTTAATTCCAGGCCTTAATTTACTTGTAGCAGGACCTATTATCGGCGCGATTGCCGGTGGTGCGATTGGTACAGCGACTGGTGGACTCGTAGGGGCTTTAGCCGGAATGGGTATTCCTGAATACGAAGCAAAAGCTTACGAAAAACAGCTTGAAGAAGCGGGTAATGCGGTTGTAGTGACCCATGTTCCTAAAGATCAAGCCGGCAAAATTAAAGAAATCTTCAAACAGCACGGCGCATTGGATATTATTTCCAAAAAAGAAGAAGTGCCAACTGTTTAGTTTTTAAATACCTTTTAAAAAAGTCTCCAAGTTCATTACGATCTTGGAGACTTTTTGTTATCGTCATTCCTGCGAAGGCAGGAATCTTACTCTTTCAAATACAACTATTGTAGTCAACGAAAGAGTAGTTTTCAGCTCAGCTTTAGGCTTACTGCGGCTGAATTTATCAATAAAACAAAACTCGCTACATTACCTTGTAGAAATCGAAAGGGAAAGATTCCTGCCTTCGCAGGAATGACAATTACTTATCAATAGATTATTTTTTTAAATAATCTTGAGCGTATGTTTCCAATCGAGAAAATGTTTCGTCGATATCCTCCTGCAAGGTTCGAGGATTAATTAAGCACATGCGCAAGGTTTTTTTATTTTTCAAAATGGTGGTTGCTAGCATTGCATAACCGTCTTCATGAATTCTTTGAGAGAGATATTGATTCAACTCATCAATTTGAGTTTCATTGAGCAAGCGTTCGCGTGGATTATATCGGAAGTTAATAACAGCCAATTGAGCGGGAGAAATGATTTCCCAGTTCGCATCCTGTCGAAGTTTTTCTTCAACCGTTTCTGCCAGCTGAACGCCATGCTCAACTGCAGCCCTGAAGGAAGCCAATCCGAATGCCTTAATTGACATATAAAATTTCAAAGCTCGGAAACCGCGTGTCAGCTGGATGCCGTAATCGTAGAAATTCGGCTCTTCAGAACTCCCTTCCAAATCGCGCAGGTATTCCGGCAACATTTGGAAGGTATTGTTCATGAGCTGGTGATTACGAACGAGTAAGCAGCCAATCTCATACGGTTGGAAAAACCATTTGTGAGGATCGACGGTAATAGAATCGGCTAATTCAATTCCATTGAGTGCATGACGACCTTGCTCACAGAGAATACCTCCGCCACCGTAGGCGGCATCGACGTGCATCCAAAGCCCGTATTGACGGCATATCAAGGACATTTTATAAAGTGGATCCACGGTTCCGGTATTCGTCGTTCCTGCATTGCCAATAAGACAGAAGGGTTTTAAGCCGGTGGCTAAATCCTCTTTTATTGCGGCATCGAGAGCTGTTAACGATAATTTAAAATCATCATCGCAAGGCAGGCGTCGAATCTGCTCCTTACTAAAGCCCAATACTGAAAGCGCTTTATCTACAGAGGAATGTGTTTGATCGGAGTAGTAAACAACCGCACCCGCTAGCTGGTTATTCAGCTTTTGTTTGCGGGCAATCGATAAACCCATCAGGTTAGCGGCAGAGCCACCGCTTACAAATAGCCCACCGCCTTCACGCACCGGGAAACCGAATAGCTTCAGCATCCAGTTCACGGTTACCATTTCTAATTTGGCAGCCGCAGGTGAGGACACCCAGGCTCCGGAAAAAACATTATACGCACTGGCTAAGCCATCCGCCAAAGCGCTGATAAAATTGCTTGGGCTGGGTACAAAGGAAAAAAAGCGCGGATGCGTTGTCATTGCACTGTTTTTAAAAATATCATCCTGAACATGTCGCAAAATCTCATCCATGGAGGTGGATTGCTCCGGAATCGGCTCCTGGATCAAGCGATCCATTTCTTTCCAGTCTAATTTTTTGACAGGTGCCTGATCCCGAATGGTTTTAAAGTGCTCAACCATCATGTCAACGACTTGATAACCGATACGCTGCATTTCTTCAGCGGGCAACTCAAGGGAGGGATTGAGAGAAGATTTTTGATCCTTCATAAGGGAAGCATTCCATTTTCAGTATTCAGGCGTGAACCACTCGTCCTCTTACAAAATCTCAGAGGAAGCATAAAAATACTGTATCACTGAAAAGTTAAAGCGGGATCCGTTTCAGAATATAGAGATAACTGTCTTTAAAGGAGCTTTTTTTGGCTCCATACGTAATTCTCAAATCCTCATCTGTATACACTTCTCTCAAGAAACCACCCCCAAAGAAAAGCCGAACAAAGAAAGACGGCAGTATCGTTTTTGGGTGGATTTGTTGCGCTTCTGCCAGTGCAGGAAGGGATTCGTAAGTCATTCCCTCAGGAGGATCACCTTTCACTTTTCGGAAGCTTGTAAAATGGATGCCCAAAACCCGATTCTCTTTAGGCAGCTTGCTGACCTGATACTCCCCACGAAGCAGTATTGTTCGATTCTTGGGAACACCTTTCGAATCGCGTGCCGGACTTACGTTGTAGTAGTAGCCCTCTTTAAAAACAACTTGATAGATACGTTGTGGATCGAGCCGTAAATCGTTTCCTCGGGACTTATCCCGATAAGTATAGGGACCCCAGACTTGTTGCCAAGCCCCTTCGATTAAAGGTAAGCGTTCCTGGACACTCGATTGCGGACAAAGCTTTAATAGGCGATTAACCTTCTCCGTTAAAACAACCTGCTTAGAAGCATCGGGATCGCCTTGTCCCTGCCAAGCTTCTGCTTGAGACAAAATCTCTTTTTTTAAAGCCTGTACCTGAGGATCGTCTTTGCAAGTTGCCTGCGCAGAAAGATTTGAAGCAAAACTCAAAATGACGACCAAACTTAACAAGCTCAACCAATGCCATTTCATGTGTGGATCCCTCAATTATAAATTTTGGAAGTCTGAGCGCTGCTTAGCATGTCGCCTCTCAGATTTTGATAGCTATGCTAGCATTAAATAATCATGAAAAAGATTCGTCATATAGTTATTTTAGTGGCATTTTTAGCTTCTTCGATTTTCGGGCCTGCTGAGGCACATAGCCCTTATGCGATTCGACAGAGTATTATTTCTGGACCAAACCAAAATCCATTAATCGTAGAAAAACTTTTTGGTGATGGCGTTATAGTTTCATCAGATCCGGTGAGGCTTCAGATCCGAAATAAAAATGGCGCTGTGATTGCTTATACTCAAACAGCCCTCCATGTCAGCGTATTTTGCCCAACCATTCAATTTTGCTGGGCCTTTCCCTATGATAATAGTGCAATAGTTGAGCCTATGCATCTGGACGATAAAACATTAGATTATGCTGCACAAGATCCAAAAATCTATCCAGAAGAAATGGCCGATTATTTATCCGGTAAAAACGATACTTTACGCTATACAGCCCTAAGAGAACCCTTCTATAGCGATAAGCCTTATCATTTTTCTAAAGGGCCGGAATGGCTAAAATGGTTGAGTCCACTCATTATTATTATTACTAACTTCTTCAGTTTTTTAATTCTGGCTTTTGTATATTTTCTTCCTTTCTTGTTAGCACCTTGGTATCTTGCCTTTGCATTGAACAAGGAAAACCCTGCAAAATTGTTATTCCTAATATTGGGAACCTTGGTTTCGCTCGTCTATATCTTCTTTGTTGTAATGGGTACCATTTTCATTTATTTCTTCACTTACTCCTTGCCAGTACTATATTGTATAGGTATTGCAGCAATCAGCGTTTTCAGTGGCATTTATTTTTCAAAAAACTTTCGGATAAAAACGATCACTAAAGCATTTGAAAAATTAGATATGGATGAATAAGTTTTTAAAGATTTCCCTTTTAAGAAGATTTTTCAAAAACGCAGCAGAGTAAAAGAATCAACCGCAAGGTCCAGGTGATCGTTCTAATCCAGTTCCAAGAAACCAGCCTTTGAATAACCTGACTATCCTTGCCAGTCAATGCCAGCTGCCGATGGGCAGGAATAGAAAACATTGCAGTTGCAATAAAAATGAGAGCAATCAATCCAATATTCACGAATGCCCAGAATTCTGGAAGCTTGGGAGACGGCCAGTACAGCAAGGCCAATCCGCTTGCGACCTCAATCAGCATTGGCAAACCGACAATAGGACCGATTGTTTTGGTGTGGCGATCCATCCAACCTTGAAAATGAGTTTCTGAAATCGCCTCAAACATCGGATAGTGAACGAGTTGAATCAACCAAATAATCCCTGTCATCCACGCACAAGCCACCAATTGAATAATCAGAAGCACTTTATGAACTCAACAACCATTTAGCAGCCGCTAATCCTGAGCGCATTGCACCCTCAACACTGGGGCCGCCCAAGCCATCGCCAGCTACGATAAGCGCAGGATTATTTTGCACCACACAAAAGGCTTCATCGTCGTGATTCACTTGAGTTGGCTGACTATAACGCCAGCGCATCAGTTGCGCACTCAGCAATTCAACCTCTCCGAGGTAAGGCTTCGCAGCCTCCAGCATCGCCTGAGTAATACTGTCTTCGGCGGTATCAAACTGAGTCGCACTCCATTCCGGACTCGCGTGCAGTGTCACACAAGGAACTGGAGAAATCCCTTTTTGTTGATTATCGGCAAGCCAGGATAAAACACGATTATCGGTTAATTTCAAGGCCCCTGGGGAAGGAAGGCTTGACGGTGTTTTTAGTTGTATTAATAATGCCAAGCAAGGATCATAGTGAATCTTTTTGATTCGGCTTAAAGCTGCCGTACCCACATTGGAAAGCGTTTCCAGCAAGGCTACAGCTTGAGGCCCTGGAGCAGTGATGAGTAATTTTTTGACTTGGAAATGTTCGCCGTTCTCCGACTGTAAACGCCAAAAATCATCGTGTTGTTCTAGCGTGGCAATCCGAGTTGATAAATGAATAGGAAGCCCTTCCGCTAAAAATTTAGGGAGACTCGTCATCCCTTTTTGACATTTCCACCGGGTCGCCGTTTCCCCGCTCAAGCCATCGGGACTATTCATTTGCTCGAACCAGGGTTGAATAACTTTCCCTGTCCAATGGGGTAAATCGGCAAAGTTTTCAGGATTGTGAAATCGAATATATTGAGCGCCATGATCCCAAACGGCATCGTCTTTTCGACGCGTTGCCATTCGCCCGCCAACACCGCGGGCTTTATCAATAACAAGCACGGATTGGCCCTGCTTAGAAAGATGCTGCGCGGCAATTAAACCTGAAATGCCCGCACCGATAATGCCGTAGTCGGCTTGATGAGATGAATTTGTCATGCACGCGATTATAGCAAGCAGCTCAGCCCAGCAGAATTAGACCTTAAGCTGATTCTGCAATGATTTTTGGTGAGTTTGAAATATTTAGACGTGAGCCGATTCGTCTAAAGCCCATTTCAAACCGTAGCTTTGACGGGCGTACTGCGGTGCTAATTTTTTCAGGGACTCAGGCGAATCCATACGTTCCATCACCACTTCAATAAAGACAGGATGCTGCGGGCTTTCAGCCACAATCAAGGCCTGTTCCAGCTCGCGCATTGAAGTAACTTTCACGCTATGGAACGGATTTCCATTCGCAAATACCTCGCAAAGCGCGGAATATTTCCAGGGCTGAATGTCATTGTAAGGCGCTTTAACTCCGTGAATCATGCGCTCAATCGTGTACCCATCGTTATTAATCAGGAAAATAACGGGATTCAGATTTTTTCGCAAAATGGTGGATAACTCTTGCGCAACCAACTGGAAGGAACCATCGCCGATAAACAAAAGATGACGACGTTCCGGCTGTGCCATATTCGCACCGAGCAAAGCGGGCAGCGTGTAACCAATCGAACCCCATAAAGGCTGACTGATCACATGAACATTCTCAGGAAGCTGAAGGGCCAGAACACCACTCATGGAAGTGCCATTTTCAGCAATCAGGGTATCACCGCTGCGGATAATTCCTTGGATTCGAGCCCAGAACTCGGAATGTTGAATGATACCGGTTTCAATAGGCGTTTCAACGGGTGATTCAGTGGTTGCTGGTGCAGGAATACAGGATGAAGGATCTTGCGGAATGGGAGACGGAGCTGGGGCTTTTTTCTCGACCGCTTCGGTCAGCTTTAAAAGGACATCTACCATCCGAATACCGTAGTATTCCTCACGGCCAATGCGAGCGCTCCAGTCGCGAATTTCAATTTGACGATCCGCATCAATTTGATGACTGAAAGCGGCCGTGGTGCTGTCCAGAATGCGTAAACCAAAGGTCACCAAGCAGTCTGAACGCTCAACAGTGGTTCGAGTTGAGGGTTTTGAAACAGCACCATTATAAATACCCAGGTATTGAGGCTGTTTTTCATTCAAAACGCCCTTTGAAATCGCCATAACGGCAAACGGCATTTGGGTTGCATCGATAAAGCTTTGAACGGCCTCTGTCAGGCGGAAACGTTGAATATCGCTATCCAGCAAAGCAACAGGGTTGTTAGCCTCATTAATTTTCTCGACGGCCTTTTGGATAAACGCATTCAAAAGTTGCGGATCGCTGCCTTGTTGTGGAATTGCGATAGGCGTTTGAGGAACGGGCATGCTCATGGTTGCGATATCGGAGGGCAACTGAATATAAACGGGGCGTTTTTCGAGCATACAGAGCGTTAAGCAACGATCAATTTCAGTCACAAAATTCTGGGGGGTCAGCTTTGCCTGCGCCACGGTAATCGGCTGCATTGCAGTCAGCGAGAAATCGTAGTTTCCATCACCCAGGGAATGGTGAAGTAATGCACGATTCGCCGTATTGTAGCTGGCTGGGGAGCCGGTAATCACGACCACAGGCACACGCTCGGCAAAAGCACCGGCAATACCATTTAAGGCACTGAGTTCACCCACACCAAAGGTAGTTGCCAAAGCTGAAATCCCATTCATACGACCATAAGCATCCGCAGCATAAGCGGCGTTCAATTCGTTGCAGTTACCAACCCAGTCGATGCCATTAAAGTCTTCGATTTGGTCGAGGAAAAGCAGGTTGAAATCACCTGGAACACCGAAAACATGCTTCAAGCCCAATTGGTGAAGGCGATTTAAGAGAAAATTCCCGATTGTATCGAATTGAATATGTGAGTCGTTTAAAGCAGAAGCTTGAGTCGCAAGAGGCGTACTGATCGCAGATGGAGTCATACAAGGATAGTCCTTTAATGGGTGAAGGAGGTGAGGTTTAATGGTTTTATCTTGGGCGGTGACGGTTTACCGGGTGATTTAAAACTCAAAATAAGCAGCCCATACGCTGGCCTATACATGAAAAAGCAAAACACAGTCATTTTGTGCGGCAGCCTATTCTGGAATGTAATTGCTTTTAGATTGAATTTTTATATGAGGCTCGATGACATACTGATTCAAATGCGATTTATTAACATTCGCATCTAACAAGGCTTCCTTAATAATTTCCATATTATAAAGATGGCTTTTATGCTCGGCCTGAACCTTATTTAATACCCATAAATATTGTTTGCAAGCTATTTTAGAAAGATAATCAAGACTTTTATACTCTCTTGGGATGCCATTCTCCTCAGACAAAACATGATTACGGACACGTATACTTTCGATATCTTTACTCACCTCAGTTTTACTTTGAGTTAAACTGTTCGGATTTTTTCTCCATTGAAAGCCTTTAAAAGGCAGCATTTTGATTGACTGGATCCCATCTCTAACAGCCAATTTAACGTACCAAAGATAATCTTCATAGTACTTGATTTTAGGAATATCCAACCATTTTTCCTTGGGAATCATGGAAGCCTGAAAGTGAGAAACAAAGTTCCCTTCCAAAAGATTTTTCCAAGTGGATTGAGAAAAACGACTGAGTTTAAAAGCGTTGTTTTTCGCAGGCTCAAGGGCTCTATCATGGCGAAAGGACGATAATGGATTGCCTTTAACATCAATACGCTCTGCCGGTGAGCAGACTAAATGGATTGTTTCATTTCGTTTTAAATACTCAACTTGTTTTTCTAAAACAGCAGGATGAGCAAAAAGATCGTCGCTATCCATTTGAGAAATGTATTTTCCCCTCGCCTTTTTAGCCATCCAGTTTTTAGACGCTGCAGGTAAACCCGCATGAGGTCCTTCAATAACAATGATTCGAGGATCATTTTCAGCGATTTTTTTTGCGACTTTTAGGGATTGGTCCGTGGAACCGTCATCCACCAAAATAGCTTCCCAGTTCTTATGAGACTGAACCTGGAGTGATTTAAGCGTTTCAGGAAGAAAATTTTCCACATTATAGACCGGAATAATGACGGAGATTTCCGGACTGCTTACTTTATTACGGGTAGCTATTTGCCAGCTTTTTTCCCAGGCTTTCTCCACAGTAGAAATTGCAGGTGCAATGTGAAGTGGTTTTGCATTAGAAGTTACTTTGGCTGTAATAACCGTGCTGGAGTTGCCAAAGGGGGGTTTTGTATAGTGCAGGGGTTGTTTGACAATGGTATTGAACAAAGTGATTACCTTTTTGAAAAGATAGCTGTTTTGATTGTTTTACTTTCAAGATAGGTAAAGATTTCACACGCTTAGCGTTTCCAGCTTGGTGATCCAAGAATAGCTAAGGCAAAGATTTTATTCCCTGAGTCATCCTTAAGAACGTCAGGTAAAAAGTCATCAATGAAAATAGTTGACTAAAGCTTCTTTAAGGAGAACTCTATCGTAATGAATCGTGTCTATTATCACATCATGCTCTTATGCGTTTGTCCAGATTTTATGACCTGGACGAATACCGGCAGCAAGATAGTAAGGGTAAGTTGCATCGAATGCCCATAATGAATCTCTATTCAAAGCAATGTTTTTCTTTAAATCCTCATTAAAAAATCATCACCCGTAACATAAACCGACTCACCAGGCTGCGGCACAATATTAAAACCGCCAGTAAACACATTAAACGCGGGAAGTACGCCAAAATTGTTTCCAACGTAGAAACAGGGTAAACGCACAACATCGCCAGGACTTTTTACTCGGTAGGTGGGATGCAAATGCCCGTACCAGTTGAAGCCGCTGTAATCTTTCAAGGGTTCATGTGAATAGATAAACCCATCTTCTTCAAGCGGGCCCGCATGCCAATCGATAGTCCAATGCTGCAAATGCTCGCAAACTGACTTAATCACCCGATCGTGATTACCCAATACTAAGCTCATTGGAACTGGATATTGCTGGCGCCAATCTTGAATGGTTTTGATTAACTGGGAAGTTAAACCGTATTTACCGTGAATGAGATCGCCTAACACCACAATTTTCTGCGGAGAATAAGTCTCTACCAATCCAGCCAAACGCTGCATATCAAAAGTAAAAACGTTACCCGGAATCGGTATTCCCCAGTGTCGGAAGGTTTCTCCCTTACCCCAATGTAAATCCGCCACCAAAAGCGTTCCTTGCTCAGGGCGATACACGGCGCGCCGATAATCGAGAATGACGTCTTCTAATCGCCCGTCTAAATGCTTAACAGTATGGGAGAGGGCTTGTTGTGTTGGTAAGGTAATGTCATTCATTGCTATCAGTTTCTATACCCTTCTTAGATCTCAATACAGCCTGGCAGATCATTTCGTCATCCATTGACGTTGCATTTTGGCAATTCGTTCGCCCATACTCTCGTTGGATACGCGCATGCGACTTCCCACCCGTTCCGCCATCAAAGGAAAACAAAGTGGAGAGGGACGCTTGAGCTTCACAAGTTTCAGCTCAGCTCCTTGCAAACGTTTGAGCGTTGTCGCCAAACGACTTTGTTCAAACTGTCGTTCTAAAACTTCTCTCTGGGCTTGAGCTAAAAGCAGATTGCTGGGATCAAACTTATTGAAGACATCGTACAAAACCGTTGAACTCGTTTGGAGTTGTCGAGATGTTTTATGAGACCCGGGATGGTTTTGATAAACCAAGTTCGCAATCCGCGCAATATCACGGAATTGACGCCTCGCCAGTTCACTCATATTCATACTGCCAATAAGATCATCCGTAAGCTGATCGTGCGTGAACAAAGCATTCGTTAAATAGTCGTCATATGGGAAGTCTTCTGTGCTCAAAAACTCGATGCCGTAATCGTTCACTGTCATTTGAAAGGTCAATTTTTCAGTTTGACTCATCCTATAAGCCAACAAAGCTGCCAAGCCTTCATGAACCAGGCGCCCTTCAAAGGGATACAGAAACAAATGATAGCCATAGCGGGTTTTCAATTGCTCCGCTAATAATTCATGGGATTTGGGAATTAATGAGATTGCCCGCTGAGCATCTAGAATAGGAGATAAAGCTGCGATTTCAGGATCTTCTACCGAACTCTCAATTTGCAGCGAATCTATTTTACTTTTTGAGAAACGCGTTTTCTTATTGACAACGGGAGTTACTGTAGCGCTTTCGTTTGCACTCCGTTCCAATACTTGCCGAATTTCATCTGCCAGGGATGCAGACAAGGGAAAGCGTCCACCATCCCAACGTGGAACTACATTGCTTTTTTTGGTGGCAACGCGCACGAAGGCAACCATATCCCGTACCATTACAAATTCCACCATGCGCCCCGCAAAAGTAAATACGTCGCCTTTTTGCAATTTGGAAATAAAAGATTCTTCAACCGAACCTAATTTTTTTCCGCCCACAAAAGCGACTGTCATCGAGGCGCTGGAGGTAATGGTCCCGATATTGAGCCGGTGTAATCGAGCTAACCGTACATCAGGCACCACGTAAAAACCCTGTTTCAGCTCAATTTTGTGATACTCGGGATATGCCGTTAAACTTTGTCCGCCATCGCGAACCAGTTGCATCACCCAATCAAATTCTTTTTTTGTAAGGTCACAATACGAATAAGCCGTCTTAATTTCCTTATAAAGTGCTTGGGGTTTAAATCCGCCACCGAGCGCGCATGTGACCAAGTGCTGAACCAGAACATCCAATGGTTTATTTAAGCTGTATCTGGGCTCAATACGACCGTCTTTGACGGCATGGCGAACGGCAACGACTTCTGCCAATTCCAACGCTTGTGTCGGCACACTGGTAATTTTGCACGGCATTCCGGGTCGATGAGAAGAACGCCCCGCCCGCTGAATCATCCGGGCAATTCCCTTAGGTGAACCGATTTGAAATACACGCTCAACTGGTGCAAAATCGACGCCTAAATCCAGTGAAGACGTACAAATAACCAGCTTGATATAACCGGACTTCAACCCTTCTTCCACAAATTCTCGAGACCGTCGATCCAGTGATCCGTGGTGCAAGGCCATCAAACCGGCCCAATCAGGTCGAGCATCCAGAATATCCTGATACCAGCGCTCGGCGTGAGATCGCACATTGGTGAAGATGAGTGTGGAAACTTCAATATCAATGGATTCAACCAATTGATCCAACATTTGTTTGCCCAAATGCCCCGCCCAGGGGAAGGAATCAATTTCTTCCGGAATTAATGAGTCAATCGTAATCGGACGAGAAACAGAGCCGGTAACAACTCGATAAGAATTATGGCTTCCCACGGCACACAGTGCGGCTTCTTCCAAATTCGCAATAGTTGCGGATAACGCCCAGGTCCGAACATTGGAACTGAAGCGTCGGATGCGCGCCATGGCCAGTTCCACTTGAATACCGCGTTTGGATGAGAGCAACTCATGCCATTCATCTAAAATGACGGCCTTTACGTTCGAAAACTGGGTTTCAGCCTCTTCGTACGAAAGCAGCAGATTCAACGATTCCGGCGTGGTAATTAAAATCTGCGGCAAAAGTTTTTTCTGGCGTGCCCGCAAAGCCGCAGAGGCATCACCGGTTCGGCTCTCGACGCGAAAGTTAAGCTTCAAATCGATAAGCGGTGCAGCAAGCGCTTTTTCCATATCCCGACTTAAGGCCCGCAACGGCGTGATAATAAGAATTTGCAAACCTTCTTGGGGATTTTCCAAAAGCTCGGATAAGGGTCCCAAATAGGCCGAATACGTTTTCCCGGCACCCGTTGGCACATTAATCAATCCGCTGTGTCCGGCTCGAAATTGTTGCCAGGCCTCTTCTTGATAAGGAAACGGCTTGTAACCTTGCTTGGCAAACCAGTCCCGCAAAGTGGCTAAACCATCTTCTACCGGTTTCGGTAAAGGTCCGGGTTTTACGATTCGTACCGCAGTCACAATGGGTTTTTCATTACCTTTTTTTAAGGCATTCAGCCTTTGTCGAAGGCTGAGGGGCTTTTTACCTGAGTCAGACGAGCGATTTGGCATGGATCAGCGCTTTCAAATCGGCAAGGGTATTAGCTTCCGCCATCGGTTTATCCGTTCGCCATCGCTTGATTCTAGGAAAACGAACCGCGACACCGGATTTATGACGTTTAGATTCCGCAATCCCTTCAAAGGCAAGTTCAAACACATGTTCCGCTTTAACGGAACGAACCGGTCCGAATTTTTCGACCGTATGATTGCGAATCCAGCGATCCAGTTGATCAATTTCCGCATTTGACAATCCAGAATAGGCCTTGGCAATGGGCACCAGTTTATCCTCATCCCAAACCGCAAAGGTATAATCCGTAAATAAGTTCGCTCTTTTTCCTGTTCCGGCCTGCGCATAAATTAAAACCGCATCAATGGTGAAGGGATCAATTTTCCACTTCCACCAATTTCCGCGTTTGCGGCCGGTTTCATAGGGTGAATCCAAGCGCTTTAATAAAAAGCCTTCGACTTCCCGTGCACGGGATTCTTCCCGAAGTTGAGTTGCCTCCAGCCAGCTTTGCGATGTAACCGCAGGAGACAAAATAAAGGGTGCACCAATTTGCTCGACTAATTCACTTAAAAGAGCCCGACGCTCGGAAAGAGCTTCCTGGCGGATATCTCGCTCGTTATATTCCAGCAAATCGTAGGCGATAAAGGCAACCGGTGCGTCTTCTAATAATTTTTTACCGACCGTTTTTCGACCGATGCGCGTTTGAAGCAAGGCAAAGGGCATCGGTGCCTGTTTATTGGAGTCATAGACTAAAATTTCACCATCAAGGACCATGCCGTCGGGAATTTTTTCAGCAATGGCTTCCAGCTCGGGAAAGCGTCCGTTAAGCAAATCTTCTCCGCGAGACCAGATAAACAGTTCTCCGGCACGTTTAATGTACTGTGCGCGAATCCCGTCCCATTTCCACTCAATCATCCATTGCGACACGTCGCCAAGACTTTGAATCTCCTGCTCCAATGGGCTGGCAAGGCAGAACGGATAAGGCTGAGAAATATTCGTGGCATTGGAATCGCTATCAATCAGTTCTTGATAGAACACGGCTGTCGGCTCCCAATGACCCATCAATCGATGAGACAAAATAGCAGGCTCAATTTTAGAAACGTTTGCCAATGCCTTGACTAAAAGCTGTTGCGACACACCAATGCGAAATGATCCGGTCAGCATTTTATTGAGGATAAAAACTTCAAAGGCAGCCAGCGTATTCCACCACTCAAAAATATGCTGTTTCTGCGTCGGCTCTTTCTCTTGTGCCAAAGGTAAAATGCGATCATTCATCCAAACAGATAAGGGTTGATCATTCATCTCAGTAAAACCGTGTGGCTCGTTCAAAAGCGAGATGGTTTCTGCGGTATCACCTACGGCACTGTAGGCTTCCTCATACAACCATCCTGGCATCGCGGATTTTTCCAGAAACCAGGTACTTAAGGAACGAGACGAAATGAGGCGCTTCATTCGCCTTCCACTCAGGAAGAAAACTGCCCAGGCCGCATCTTCCGATGAAACGTTCTGAAAATACTGCACCATTGCCGCAACCTTGGCGTTGGTCGACATGGTGCCATCTAAGCTTTCGTATAAGGCTGCAAATTGTTTCATGCCACCTCAGCCGACTCATCATCGTCTTCATTCCCATGCTCACCCCAGTGAGCATCTTTTAAGGATTGGGCATGTAAGCCCATTTCCTCGTTCAGGTAGCGCATTAAAACATCCACTCGGCCATGAGTGATTAAAATATTCTCGGCGCCGGTATCTTGAGCGGTTTGAATGAGTTGCGGCCAATCAGCGTGATCGGACAATACAAAGCCACGATCGTAACCGCGCTGACGACGACCGGCACGAGCGCGCATCCAACCGGATGCGAATCCGGTTTCCAGATTTTTAAAGCGCTTCATCCACAACGAACGGAAAGCCGACGGTGGCGCAATAATTAACTCCCCGGCAAGAGATTGGCTTTTTGGGACTTCCGAAACCGGCATAGTGGGCACCATGGGTATCCCCTGATCACGATACACCTGCGTGAGGATATCCACAGCACCATGAAGATAAACAGTAGCGTTTGTATACTGAAGGAGTTCTCCTAAAACCCGTTGAGACTTACCTAAAGCATAGCAGAGCAATAAAGCGGTATAACCTTTTGAGCGACAATCTTGCCACCAGCGATAAATCTGGCCAACCGTTTCATGCGTATCAATCCACTTGTAAATGGGTAAGCCGAAGGTCGCTTCTGTAATAAAGGTATTACAGGGAACCACTTCAAATGGTGCGCAGGTGGGATCGGGATCGCGTTTGTAATCACCGGAAGCAACCCAAACCTCACCGTCCACCTCAACACGCACCTGAGATGAGCCCAAAACATGCCCCGCCGAATGGAGAGAAAGCTTAGCATTCCCCAATTGAAAGGGTTCTGAGTACGCATGTGGATGATAGGTTAAATCTTTTCCCAAGCGATGATGTAGAAGCGGCAGGCTTTCTGCTGAACAGAAGTAATTTTCACTACCAAGCCGGGCGTGATCACTGTGTGCATGGGTCACTACAGCGTTTTCAACAGGACGCCATGGATCGATATAAAAATCTCCGGCCGGACAATATAATCCAGATGAAGTCACGTGCAGCAATTCTGACATGCGGATGCATCTCGATTTTCTTATTAAAACAGCATTCTAGCGAGTCTTAAAAACGCTGACCTCCCCCGCCCATCTATAAAATAGTGTTACTCTAGATTCCCTAAATGCCTAATAGTATTTGTTTAGCCAACGTTTAATTCCATTATGATTGTAAATTCAAGCGATAGTCTAAACTTTGAATGTTTGAATCATTTTCTCAATATTGTCTGCCATTTCTGATAATTGACATGCTGTTTTGCTCAATTTGTCAGAAACAGCGTTATGGTCTAGATGTTTAGGACTGGGGGTCATCCAGGGCATTTTTGGAGGTGTACTTATGGATAGTGAAGCTTGTTCAGCAGGCACATCGTTACCTAACGATACCGCTTCTTTTGAACTTGAAACATCACTTGAATTCGATGTACCGCTTAAGGGCTTTTCTGGCTCTACAGAAACACTGGGTTGAAGTGGTAACTTGCTCAGAATCAGTTTTTTACTAACATTCATTTCATTTAAAAGGGCTGCTATCTCTTCCACAGAGTGCACTATCTTTTTGACCTCCCGTGTCATCCGTTCTGAGTTGGAAGACACAGAAACCAATTTCATTAAAAATTGGTGGAGATTATTAATATCAACATCAAATTCTGTCGCAGAGTGTAAGACTTTTTCCGGACTAGGATTAGAACGCATCACTTCTACTGTATCGCTCAGTTCCCGGGATGCATACGCTACAAAGAGAGCATTTTCCTTGAGATCTTCGGTCATTTTTTTCAGATTTAAAACCATGCGACTCATGGCCTGACTCAGTTCGCCAATTTCATCGTTACGGTTCAGATCCATAGTGACTGTTAGATCACCGGAAGCCACTTTTTTGGTGAATTCAACACACTGAGATAAAGGCTTTGAAATAGAATTGGTTAAATAGAGAGCAATTAATGCAGTTAAAAACAGATCGAGCAGAGCAACAAAAATACTGCCATAGTAATCATCTAAATAGATATCTCTCTGTTGCAATGAGTTCGAAATTAAATCATTAGAAACCTTATTTTCTAATGCAGTTAATGTGTTCATCCATTGGCTGCTCACAAAAAACCAGGTTTCAGGATCTTGGTTATAAGGACCATGCATCCCTTTCTCAAAAAATGCTTCCCTGATGTCTTTTCGCTTTTGATAGACAGACAATTCAGAAAGCTTGTCATAAAACTTTTGAGCAGACGTTGAAGCCACTTTATGAAACACTTCCAGATGCCGTGTTTCACAACCAACCCAATACACAACATGATCAAAATCATGCTTCGTTATTTTATTTTCATAAAAAGCGAGTGTAAGATATCGACGTTGCTGACCAATATCTTCTGTTATGAGTAATACATCATAATAAGCACGCAGTAAGGGATATGTAATTGCATTCGTATTCAAATCTCTTGCAATAGAAACCGTATCCAAGAGATCTTCATTCATTTCAGAATAGTAGTTCCCCAAATCAGAAGCAGAAATTTTAAAATGATCGATATTGTTTCGCACCTGCCTGATTCGATAAGCAAAGTTCAGCATTTCATATAATTTTTTTAAAAGCTGAGAATCTTGGATATGATTTGCTTTGACTAGTTGCCTCAAGTCAGTTAATCGCTTATCCGTTTCAATCCGCTGCAATGCAAGCTCTTTTTTAAAATGGGTTCCATGGCTAATCAAATATAAGCCGGACATTCCCCGCTCACGCTGAGATTCTTCTAAAAAATGTCCTAATTTAACCGATAATAAAATCGCTTCATGCATTTGTTCAAGGCGATCTGCCTCTTTACCATCACGTTGAATCGTAACCCCGACGAAATAAAGCAAGCATGCTATTGGTACGGCCAATAGAATTACTAACTTTCCTCGGAGTTTAAGATTAGAAAAAAAAACCATTGAGAGACCCATCAGATATACTCTGTATCACTGTACAGCATCCCCCCTCATCCATACTCCCTCAGTGAATGTATTTAATTAGAGTAACCACTTAAAAGCTCAGCCATTATTACAATTTAACTACTCAATTTTATTTTGAATCGAGCAAACTGAAGCACCGCTACAATGACGTCTTTTCGCCACCCATTGATAGCAAAATTCCAATAGCCTTTTCATCCAAGGAAAGGCTCCTATCCGTGCAAGCGGCTTTCCCCACCAAAACCGTCTTAAAATATAAAGAATAGCACTTGCGCCTTCGTAAACCACCCCTGTCGTACTCAGAACGCGCATAGTACTTAGCAATACAGGCTCATCTTCTGGAGACGTCAACCCTAGCCGTTCTTTCACCCAATTGGCTTGCAATGCTTCTGCCTGTAATGGAACTCGACTCCAAACAGGCTTAAATTGCTTAACAACCTGGAGGCAGAGCGTGCAATTGCCATCGTAAAGTAACCAGCCGGTATCTCCAGGTTGCAGTGTATCGGTCATTAAACTCAACCTTTCAACATTTCTAACGGCCAAATTACGACATCAAGGCTTTCCGCGTAATGCAATATAGGAGAGCTATCCGGAAGCTTAATACCATGGATATCCGCCATGGTACATTCTTTGATGACGGCTTCTCCCTTTTGAAGCTGCCACGGTAGGTGGTGAATATTACCTCTGCATAATATGCCTGAGCGATTTTTGGCATACAAACAATAACGTTCCGTTAACCAGTGCTCAAGAGAACCTTTCGTAGACTCATATGGGTCTGATGCTGACTTATATCTCCCCTGAAAAGCGGCCTGCCCCTGACTCCGTTGAGATAGATAGTGAATTTCGGAATCAATCGTTTCAAGCTGAATTTTGGCGGAGTAATACGGCAGAGAATAGGTTAAACGAGCCATATAAACCGTTAAAAGGTCACTTGCATCCAAACTTAGAAAAAGGACGCCGGGTTTTCCTTGACAAGTCACGTACGTTCTGACATTCAATTCGCCAAAACGAACTACCCAAGGGAAATAACGAAGCTGGTAACGCATTTCGAAAGGAACGATACCCAACCAGGCTTGCCCCTCCCATAAATCCAGCTTTAAACCGGGAGGTATAAACCGCTTAAGCTGTTCAACTTCTACTCGCCAATGGGCAAATAACAAACGTTTCCAGATATTTGTCATCAACCACGGAGTGGTTGGCAAAGGCCAAGGGCGGTGAGCGGTTTCGTTTAAAACAGAGGAAACATTGAACATTTTTATATTGTAGGCGATATTGGTAGCATTTAATTATACTTTTAAAGTCAAAAGAGTTTGGTACTTTTCAGTACCAAACTCTTTATCACTTGTGTGCGGGGAAATAGATGTTTTACAAGCTGAATTACCAGCGATTCAAGGTACCTTGACCTTTGAGGTATCTGTAGCCTAAGCCGGCACCAGCACCTAATAAAGCACCCTTCATAGCAGAACCGCCTTTGTCACCTTCAGGACCGATAACAGCCCCTAAGATACCACCACCGGCACCGCCAATTAAGGCGTCCTTAACATAAGGGTGGTTGGAACCTTGATAACGGTATTCATCACGCCAATTGCGGTGACTGCCATAGCCGTAGCCATTGCCACGGTAAGGTTGAGCGAAAGCCGCAGGCGCTAAACTGGAAGCAAGTACTACCAAAGCTCCGGCAGCAGCAAATAATTTCGATTGGAATTGTTTCATGGTGTACTCCTCCTTATAAAAGGTTTTTCAGATAACAGATAAAATCTATGAAGCAACCTGTCATTTGATTTGTACTACTAATACTCAATTCACCCGTAAAAGTTTCATTTGAATTGAGATTTATAAAGTAATTATGAAGCTTGTTTGTAAGGACGGAAAATTAAAGAGTGGGTTCCAATGATCCCTACTAGTGGTTTTCTCTCAAAAGCTCTTTAATATCTATTCCCCGGCAGTATTATAAACAGTTGGATATTATTTACTTAGACTCTTTAACTGTGCGGTTTCCAGGCTGAGCCAGAAAGAGAACATCTTTCACCAGGCTTTTAAAGAACCGTAAAGCACTCAATTCTTGCCGTATTGCAGCTTGCAAGGCAGTTAAATCTTCTTCATTCCAATCCTGAATACTGTCACTCGTCAATTTACCCTTATTTTCCTTACAAAAACGCTTATATAAAAACTGGGCTTTTTCACAATAACCCGGCAAGCCCGATTGAAAGGCGAGCCAATGGTGAAGTTGATAGGCCATAAACCCTGTCGAAAAGAGGGAGGGTGTTACTATAAAAAGCCCTTTTGGCTTTTCAGTAGCTTGAATCGAAAGCCTAGAAGGTCTTACAGCAATCACAGCAAGACTTAAAGAGAGTAGAAATCCTCTTAAACCTTTGGGATTCGGAATAAAGCCGGGAGAAAGCTGCAATACAGCCAGGACAAAGCGAGGCAAATAACCATATTTCAAACGATACAAAGGTGTACCATTCTCTTCCAGAAGACCGGCAAGCTTTAAAGGATCGAGCTGAGTGCGTGTCAAGGCCTCGCGTGCATGTAAGGCAAGCTCCTGAAACTCTGCCGACTGCTCTTCATCCAAAAAGGAAACGCTGTCAGCATTATCGGCTTTATTTAAAAAAGGATCGTCCATCTCCATGCCCGGATTGTCTCCTTCTGATGCATAAAACCGAATTTCCATTCTTTTATGCTAAACAGACAACATGAAGAGCAATAAACGCTTATTCAGAGCCAAATCTGACCTGATTATGCCAAGCCTATTTCTTGGGCTCCAGTTTTATAAGCTGCTATAAAGGTTTCCAACCCGTGCGTGCCCCCGTTTACAGATTGCCTTACAGAGACAAAATCATTATGGCTAAGGGCTTTTCGGATATTGGATTCCCGATCTTTCAAGTAGCAAGCCAACACACGCGCTGCCGTATGCGGATCGTTGGCAAGCTGAGGCTGTTGAAGCAATTGATCCCCCATGCCCAGCTTTTGAGAGTATGTTGCGTAGTTATTTCGACCTGTAAGTTGAATGAAACCTCTACCCTTATAACGAGCACCATCTCCTATAGCATTGTTGCCTAAATCCTTACGGAAGTCGTAGCGAGCAAAAGGTGCCCCACCAGGAGCCGTGTTAAAGCTGGACTGACCTTCATCAATCGGGGCAAATAAACCGGTTTCAGCACGAATAGTAGCTAAAGCCACCAGAATCATATCCGCATCCGCTAAGCCGAACTCGACCATCGCATTCAACACAAAGGGCAGGTAGGTTCTAATATTCTGGAGTGGAGCACCCGGAAACATTTGACTCACATGGCTTACAGAGAAATCCTGTTCCATTTCAGAAACGGGAGCCGAAGGCAAAGGGGGCTGATCGGCTTCGTAACCCAATGCCTGGAGCGTTTGATTATCTACTTCGCCTGTCGCGGGTAAATGAATAGAAGACTGAAATTGAGAGACAGCTTTAGCAGTATTAGGACCGAACGAGCCGTCCGGCTTACCACAAGGAAAACCGAGTGTTGTTAATCGTTGCTGAATTGTCAGGATAGCATTCCCGGAATCTCCCTGTTGAAACAAGGTTAAACCAGGCACGACTTCAGCATCTTTTGAGTGCCCATGACGACCGAACAACGAAAATAATGGATTGGTCATGATAAATGCATACCTCTCTCAAAGAAAATTGGGAAACCGAAAGCCTCATCAATCCTTTTACGTAATAGGAATGAAAAGGATTTCGCTAGTTTTATGATGTATTTTCAATCTCTATTCAAAAAAATAGGCACAATGCGACTATAAGCACTCCATGGCATTATTTTTTACGCAAGCCTAACCGTTAAAAGCCATTGTAGCCGACAGGGCATGATCGCGCAAAGCGCTTGAAAAACTTAGAATTGAATGAATGAAAGCATACGTCTTACTGAGGAAAATTTACTAATCCCTTTCCAACAGAAAGGAAGCTATGAGCGAATCACAACGATTTCTAGAAGCCCTAAATATTCAGATTCCTATTATCCAAGCCCCCATGGCAGGCGTTTCTACCCCTCAGCTTGCCGCTGCTGTTTCCAACGCTGGTGCACTGGGCTCAATCAGTATCGGAGCCAGTACAAGCAGCCAGGCAAAAAGAATGTTCTCAGAAGTATTGGCTTTAACGACGCAGCCCTTCAATGTGAATGTTTTCTGTCATCAACCCCCACAGCGGGACTTGGACAAAGAAACTAAGTGGATAGACTTTCTCAAACCCTTATTCACGGAAGTCGGCGCAGTAGCTCCCAACTCCCTCAGTGAAATTTATAAAAGCTTTCTGAACGACCAAGAAACGTTCTCAATGCTTCTGAAACTCCGACCCCAAATTCTCAGCTTTCATTTCGGCATTCCAAGTTCTGAGCAACTCAAAGCACTACGAGAAGCAGGCATTTATACCCTCGCCACAGCTACCAGCTTGGAAGAAGCAAAACAAATAGAAGACGCTGGTATTAACGCAATTGTTGCGCAAGGCATTGAGGCAGGTGGACATCGAGGCCTATTTCACCCCGATTCTCAGGATGAATGCCTCAGTACCTCGACTCTGATTCAACTACTAACAAAGCAAAGTAAACTCCCCATTATTGCGGCAGGCGGTATTATGGACGGGCAAAGCATCCGAGCCGCTTTGGATCTCGGTGCGGTTGCCGCACAGATGGGCACAGCCTTTATTCTTTGTCCGGAATCTGCAGCCAGTAACAATTATCGAGAAAACCTAAAAAGCGATCGTTCACGCAGAACCCAACTTACCAGTGTCATTTCGGGTCGCCCGGCACGTGGCATGGTTAACCGCCTCATTACTGTTGGAGAATCCGCTAACAGCCCAATACCGCCAAGTTATCCGGTTGCCTACGATGCTGCCAAACAGTTGAACCTTGCTGCTGCCAAGCAAGGTAATCACGAGTTTTCCGCACAATGGGCAGGTCAAGGAGCTCCATTAGCAAGAGAACTACCTGCTCCGGAACTCATTAAAACTCTAGTTCAGGAATTGAATTCCTTGTAGATTAAACAACCTCAGTAACAGCACTATTTAAACGATTCGAATTTTATATTTACTCGTTACCAAAAATCCCATTCAGTAAACCACCACCCACTTGCTCAACAAGGGATCCACTCGCTTGACCACCTCGGCCAACCAGCAGTCGATTTGATAAACGACTCAACGGAAGGGTTTGAAGAAAAACCCGACCAGGGCCCCGAAGAACCGTTTGAAAAAAGCCTTCCCCACCGAACATCATCGTTTTAATACCAGGAGCCAATTGAATGTCATAATCAACGCGATCTGTCATCGCCACCAAGCAACCCGGATCCACACGAATGGACTCATTCGCTGCCAAGTCAACCGGTAAAAGGGTTCCACATGCATGAATAAAAACGAATTTCTGTCCGCTTAAACGCTGCAGAATAAAACCTTCACCCCCAAAAAAGCCGGCGCCCAAGCGTTTCGTGAATACAATATTAATGTCTGTTCCCATTTCGGAACATAAAAAAGCATCGCGCTGACAGATAATATCGCCAGTTTCTGCCAGGTTAAGAGGAATAATTTTACCCGGATAAGGCGAACTGAAAACAACCTTTCCCGACGCTTGAAAGGATTCGAAGGTGGTCACAAAAAGCCCGGCCCCAGAAACCGCTCGCTTCACCCCGGTTAGTAAATTACCGAGCAAACCAGCGTCTTGACCCGTACCCATAACGGTATCCATCTTGATACCGTCCGTCATATAAAGTAAGGTGCCAGCCTCACCGAAAACTTTTTCGCCTGCACCCAATGATAAGGATAAAGCCTGCATTTCATGGCCCAATATTTCATACTGCATTGCTTGAACCCTCTATGACTGCTACTCATCAAAACTATATCAATCCTTGGGCTCTTAGAACAGCTTTCCAACATACGTTGAATTTAATCCGCTGAGCAGAACAAGCACGATTGAAATCGAATGGTTTTACTTAAACAAGGACCCACATGAAAAAATGGTGGGCGTTGACGGGCTCGAACCGCCGACATCCTCCTTGTAAGGGAGGCGCTCTACCAACTGAGCTAAACGCCCAAGCACTTACGAAAGGTAAGCTACCTGACTTGGAAATTATAGTAGGAAAAACATGATGAAAAGACAAGAATCAATACAAGGGTCAGATCCAGTCATTTAAGCTAGAATTAGAAAATGCTGCCTTTATCAGAATCCACAGTACCGCCTATTCGCGTCAACTCTAGCGAGTTGGAATTTCGACGTATGAGAGATTCTGACGTGCCTGGCATCATGGAAATCGAGGCTGTTTCCTTTGGGCGACACCACTGGTCCCCCGAATCATTTCATAATGAAATGAACAACCAGATTGGCCGCTACTACGTTTTACTGCATCATCAAAAAGATGAAAACGCTGACAACACAACTCCAAAGCTCATTGGCTATGCTGGATTTTGGATGATTATTGATGAAGCCCATATTACGACCATCGCCGTCCATCCCAACTATCGAGGGAATTCTCTTGGAGAACTTCTTTTAATCCGGATGACTGAACGTTGTTTTGGCAGTTCTATTCATTGGATGACTCTGGAAGTGCGAGTCGGTAATTATACGGCTCAAAATTTGTACTATAAGTACGGCTATCAATCGATGGGCATCCGCAAAAAATATTACCAGGACAACCTGGAAGATGCCTTAATTATGACCACCCCCGATATCAGTAGCGAAGACTATCGCAACCTGTACCGCCCCCTTAAAAATGGGATATCAGATAAACTGGGTGGCTTCCCAAAAGGTTTTGAGGATCCTTAATCATGAGTCTTGCTTCTCGAAAAGGAACGGTTGTTCCGCTCAAACCCTCTCAGCAAAAGAATCATAAAAGAGCCTTACATTTAGACGGCCCTGGCCTAGGCGATCCTGCCAGTAGCACAATCATGCAACGTGTCGCTTATCCGCCGCGCTTAAGCTTGAATGCGATCCTGGTCACTGTATTTTGCTTCATTCTATTAATGAGTAGCGGTTTTTTACCCATTAATCTAGCTAGCCCATTACAGTGGGGACTAAGGCCCGACCTTCAACTAGCAATGCCCTATACGGTACAACTACCCGTGGCCTTTTGTTTGGCTGTATTTTTAGGACCCTACCTGGGTACAGGCATGCTGCTTTGCTACATTGCGATCGCCTTATTAGGGTATCCGCTTTTTGCCAATGGGGGTGGACTCGATTACATTGCCCAGCCAGGATTTGGCTACTGGCTTGCAACCATGATCGTTGCCTATCCCATTTCTGCTCGTTTTCATCGGTTTTTCACCAAAACAAACTCTTTCCGAGCTTGGCAAGTTTTTAAACAGCTGATACTGGCCACTTTAGCGATTCATGGCATTGGCATTTTATACGTAGTAGGTCTCTACCTCTGTGGCCAAGTGTCTCCGGAAAGCTTACCAGGCTGGCTTTCCCGTTTAAGTTTGGAAGCCCTCCCCTACGATTGTTTAGCCATTTTGATCGGCTGTAGCCTGATCCGGCCCATTAGGCTCCTCTTTTGGTGGATACTTTATTAGGCCGTGCTGTCATTGTGTCTACTTCGTTGTTGCAGTCTTTCGCAATGCTCACGTATTTTTGATACCTTGATACGCTGCGCTTGCTCAAGACTTGACGACACCTAAAGGTGAACATCATCTCTAAGCCCTACGGGCAAGACCTGAAGTTTTGTATCCCCTATGTCAACAAGTCCTAATCCTGACTGATATTATTAATGAAGCAGTTATATTCATTTAAAATCAATACTCAAATTCTAAAATAGAGCAAAATTTTTTTCAAAACAGATAACTTATATAACCAGGTAAATCTTTTATGCCAAAACCTGTTGATCTCGCCAAAAAGATTTTAATTTCGCCCAAAGTCAAAAAATTTATCGATCTCAACACCGATCTTGGTCAAGTTCGTGACCGAGCATTTTTCAACAAGTCTCAGTACGAACTGCTGAACCAAGTCACCTCCGTTAGCATTCCTTGTGCGGTTCACGATGGCGATCCCAAAGAAATCCTAGCCATGATTCGCAAAGCCAAAGAATACAATTGCGTTATCGGTGCCCATATTGGCTACCCCGATCCTGCTCGCTTTGGTTATGAACCCATGTCACTGGATTCTGACGAATTGGCTGCCTGGATTTTGGTTCAAATGGGAGCTTTCCAAGCCCTATTACGCTCTGAGAGACTGGATATTGAACATGTACGTCCACATGGTGCTTTGTATACTGCCGTACAAGACAGTCCTGAAATCGCTCTCACCATTGCAAAAACACTGCATAAAATAAATCCTTGGATGGTTTTGGTTGGACCCATGGGACCTATTCTCAGCCAAGTTGAGGAAGATGCAAAAATAAAAACGGCTCCGGAAATCTATATCGGCAAACGGTATACAGCGGATGGTCGCTTATCCAAAACTCGTCCGCATGAATTTTTACCTCCGCAAGGCGTCATGGATCAGGTTCGCCAATTGATTAACCAATCCACGCTCACGGCAGAAGATGGCAAGTCCATCCCTGTTTCATTCAAAACATTGCATGTTAGCCCCATTTTGCCGCACGCGGTCGATGTTTCCCAAAAAGCCAGCCAAATGCTGATTCAAGCGGTTTCCTTACCCTTGGCAGATGCTGGCGCTTCAGGATGGTTATAAATGATGTCTTCAAACTCAGATAAACCGTTTATCGTTCTCGGTTCTGCCGCTTCCGGCATCAGTCTTGCCCTGGACGCTTTTGCAGAATACGGCTACACAACCCTGAATGTAGAACTCGCAGAGCTCTCTTCTAGCGTATTACAGGCACTTTTAGTCAAATCCCGAAACGTCGCCATTGCCCCTAAAGTTTCAGCAGAAAAGTCACCTCAGGAAATCGCCGCAGCCTTACTCCAACTAAAGGCTGAAGTTGCGGATCTTCAGGTTCTTCTTTTAAATGCACCGAATGAAACGCTTATTAAGCGGTACCTGGATTCTGGTAAGCCTCACCCGTTTGAAGCTCAAGCCGGTGGCTTGGAAGCTGCCGTTGGCATTGAAAAAATGTGGTTAGCCACACTGCGCGACAATTTTGCTCAAAAAGATTATGCCATTGATACCAGCACCACAACCCCAACAGAGTTGCGGCTTAAAATCGCTCGGGTTCTCAAACGCCCAGTGGATAATCAACAGTTTACGGTCTATATCACCACATTTGGCTTTAAATACGGCCCACCCAGTGACGCTGAACTCATGTTCGACATGCGTTTTATGACCAATCCGTTTTATGATGAAACCCTTCGTCATCTGACAGGCCAAGATCAAGCCATCAAAGATTACCTTTTTGGATTGCCTCACATCCCTGAATTTTTTGAACGCTGGTCTGTACTGGTTGCCAGCCTCCTTCCTTACTATCGGTCCGAAGGAAAAACCCGTCTGTCAGTCGCTATTGGCTGCACAGGCGGAAAGCACCGCTCCGTGTGTATGGGAGAATCTTTGGATGAATATCTCCAAAAAATTTGCCCAGACTATAAAATTGTATTAAGCCATCGAGAAACTCAACGCTGGCATAGTGAGCCTTCATCGGCTCCTGCTGCTAATACCAATAGCCAGAAAGCTCCTAGCTGTTAGATCCCTTCCTTCTGGCGTAAATTGGTATATTTCAAAGCGACTCTGGCAAAATAGAAAGAGATTCCGTGACTTCTAAGCCCCCCACTAAACCTGTTGCATTTCATAGAGCCGCAAGTTGGCTTATGCCAGGCCTGTCGTTGAAGCGGTGGCTGGGAATTGCAGTCTGCGGCATGATGCTATGCCTATTAGGTGGCTTTCTTCTGCTAAATTTTCAGCCGGTAAACTTCATAATCGGCCTCGTTCGGGATGCTGCAAAGATCATCCCGGCCCATATCAGCGGCCCTATTCTGCTTTTGTGCGGAGGAAGCCTCTTCTATTTTGGCTTTAAACGGGCTTTTTCGACCGTTCGTATGGCAATTCACGGAGAGGGAGCCAACTCCGGCCTTCTGGAAGCCCTCTACAGACAAAATAAACTGATTCACGGACCTAGGATCGTTGTTATTGGCGGAGGAACAGGACTTTCAACCCTTTTAAGAGGTTTAAAACACTACACCTCCAATATTACAGCTGTTGTAACCGTTGGAGATGACGGCGGAAGCTCTGGTCGCTTACGTGAAGAACATAACGTAATCCCTCCGGGTGACATTCGTAACTGTATTGCAGCCCTCGCTGACGAAGAGCAATTGATTACCGAGCTTTTTCAATACCGTTTCAAAACCGGCAGCGGGCTTGAGGGACACAGCTTCGGAAACCTGTTTTTAACGGCTATGTGCCACATTACAGGCGATATGTTTACCGCTATCCGCGAATCGTCGAAAGTATTGAACATCTCTGGTCGGGTTTTACCGTCCACCTTGGATCATGTTACCCTGAGTGCTGAAATGTCCGATGGGACTGTCGTGGTTGGCGAATCGATGATTCCTGAGGCTAAAGGCAAAATTCACAGACTGCGCTGCTTTCCAGAATCCCCACAAACCCTGCCCGAGGTTATTGACGCCATTCAGTGCGCCGAGCTCATCATCCTAGGCCCTGGGAGCCTCTACACAAGCGTTCTTCCAAACCTTTTGATTACAGAAATTGTTCGCAGCGTCTCTGAAAGCCCGGCGTCCAAGCTCTATATCGCCAACATTATGACGCAGCCAGGTGAAACGGATGGTTACAGCGTGGGAGACCACATCCAAGCCATTATTGACCACTGCCCATACCCTGATCTCGTTAATGGCGTACTCGTTAACAAGACTTTGCCTCTGCCCCTCCTTGAAAAGTATCACGCCTATGGCTACAAGGCCGTTTCACTGGACCGAGAACGCTGTCAAGAGCTGGGTATCGATATTTCAGAGCAACAGCTGGTTGATGAGAATGAGCACGACAAGGTTCGCCACAACCCTCTGCTTCTCGGGCGCGCTATTATTCAATGGTACAAACATCGTGCCCGGAAACGTCCAACGCCAGTTCTCCCTCCAGTCGTTGCCCCTCTTCCAATTGATCCCGACAAGGAACCCGAGCTTCTTCCCTAATTGGCCTCTGAAACTTCAAAAGCAGCTTAGAATTTGAAATTGTTAAGATTTCTAAAATAGTAGACATCATGTACACCCATGATTGAAATAAAACAAAGAGCAATTGAACATCAATTCAACGATTTTTGATGTCTTTTAGTCCAGTTTTGAATGCTTTTTAAAAGAAAAACAACGGCCCGTATATCTAATTTATATCCTTTTAATACCCCCTAATCATGAAGTTCTTTTAATCGGAGAGGGGTCGCGTTAAACTGTCCTCAAGCAAAAAATATCGACTTTTTACCAGCTAGGACGCGCTGGGAATTGTATCTACTTCGTTGCTACGGCCCTTCATAATGCTTACGTATTTCTTATACGCTGCGACGTGCTCAAAGCCTAACGGGTACCGAAGGTAAACCTCATCTCTAAGTCCTACGGGCTAAACCTGAGGTCGTATCCCCTAATTCTCAACACGCCCTAGGTCCTAACTGGCGCTTTAAACACTATGAGTTCCACCCTGAGATCTTCCCCTACGTCAGACAATCTTTCAAACCTATCAGTCCAGCAGTCTGACACAAACGCTTCTTCAAAGAAAAAAAACTTCCCGGAGCAAGTCTGGGAACTTTTAGCGTGCTTCCGTTCCGTGCAGCTGGCGATTGTCCTCATCTCCTTGCTTGCAATCACCACCATGGCAGGCGTTATGCTGCCACAGGACGGGTTGGTTGATACCGCTCAAATTAAAACCACTTTCGGCACCAATTACCGTCTATTCAAGGCCATGGGATTCTTTAACGTCTATTCTTCTTACTGGTTCATTGCTTTAGAAGTTCTCTTCTTCTTTAACCTGCTCATTGGCAGTTTCAAGTGGCTGAAACCCGCATGGATTGCTGCAACCCAAACTACTTTCAAAACTCAGAAACAGATTCAGCTTTCCGGTCCTCGCCAATTAGCCTTTAGCGCACCCTTGTCCTCGCAATCCTTATTAAGTAGCCTGACAAGCACTCTCAAAAAGTCTGGATACAGCATTAAAACAGATATTTCCAATCCCAATGCACCCAAGCTGTATGCGACAAAGGGTAACTTTAGCCGGCTCGGACCACATACCGCACATATCGGCATCCTGTTGATGCTAATTTCATCAGTGGCAGGTGTATTTTCAGGCTTCAAAGCCCAGGAACTCGCTGTGCCAGGGCAGACTTTCGATATCGCCAAAGCTCAAATGTTCAAGCCCAATATTGATAAACAGTACTGGCTTGGCTCCACACCCCAGTGGAAAGTCCATGTGAACGACTTCAACATGGTCTACTACGCACCCGGTGAAACATCCATGAACCCTCAACCGGGCGTTCCTGCCACGGTAAAGCAGTATTACGCCGATTTATCGATTATTGATCCCAAAGGCAAAACCCTGAAACGGGAAACCATTTCGGTTAATCATCCGTTATCGATGGGAGATGTCACCCTCTACCAAGCAAGCTTCAGCCCCACAGGCAAGCTTTTTGTGGAAGTCGGTGGCAAGCGCATGACGCTTCAAACCAATACCCAGTTTATGGGTCGGCCTGTTAGCCTCACAGAACTCGGGGAGGGCAAAGCCTTACTAGCTTTCCCCTTCTTTATGCAGCAAGATCCCAACATTGAACGCAATCAAGCGGTATTCTTTCTAAGAGATACCAAGGGTTTTGTGGGTGCAAAGGCGCATAAAATGCCTCCCAATCTGCGCTTGGAAGAAGGGCAAAGCGGCACACTCTCAGGTCTATCGATTCGCTACGTAAAGCCGGAAATCGCCACAGGTCTGCAGATTAAAAAAGGGCCTGAAGTCCCCTGGATGTATTTGTCCTACCTGATTATCATTTCTGGGACCATTATGTGCATCTTCTCTCAAAGACGTATCTGGATGGCCATTGTGCCACAAGGCAGTGCTGATATAGCCATTTCCATAATTAATGAGCTGGCATCAGATACGCGGCGCGAGCAGCGCAGGAGCGTAAGCGTAGACGGTACTACGTGCGCATCCGAGCAGCACAGCAACAAAGTAGATGATAGCCAGCTCATTAATTATGGAAATGGCTACTCAAGCCAGCTGTGGATTTCCTACCTAAGTAACAAAGCTCACATCAGTTTTGCCAAAGAACTCAGACAGTTTGAAATACAATGGCGTAACCAAAATGGCTTTGTACCATTAGAACAATCCCTCCCTGAGGAGCCCGCAACCGTATGACGACATCAGCCGACTGGGAACAGAATTTCTATTACACCGGCCTTTCCCTTCAAGGGATTGGACTGCTGTTCTACTGCATCCATGCCCTCAAACCCCAAACATGGGCGCGGGAAGGCGGTTGGGGATCAACCTTGCTGGGTATGCTCTGCTTAGGCTTATCGCTGTATTTCCGCTCTATTCACGCGCAATACTTTGCACTGTCGAATATGTACGAATCTCTCATGGTCGTCTGCATCGGCATTCAGCTGGCCTTTGTATTCCTGGAACGCTGGTTTAAACTGCGCATGCTCGGTTTGCCTGTAGCAGCGTTGCTCGTCGGCACGCTCTTCTACGACCTCAATCTACCGACAGAAATCCACCCCTTACAGCCCGCTTTGCAGAGCTACTGGCGAAGCATCCACGTTCCGATCATCCTGCTGTCCTATGCGCTTTTCACAATTGCCTTCCTCAGCTCCGTCGTTTTCTTGCTGAAAGATGCTGTTTCTAATCTGGGTGGTGGTTCCCGGCAGCTAGCCGCCGATGGACCCACAAACAGTTACAGCGATAATCCTTACTACGCACAAAGTTCTGTAGAAGCCATTGAGTCTTCTCTCGCTCTTGATAAAGCTAATATTTACGATGAAATCACCTACCGTTGTGTCGCTTTTGGATTTCCCCTTCTAACGCTCGGCATTATTCTCGGCGGTATCTGGGCCAACGAAGCCTGGGGTAACTACTGGAGCTGGGATCCCAAAGAATCAATGAGCCTTGTGACCCTCCTGGGATATGGGGTGTATCTGCATTTACGGGTCAATGGTGCTCATCGCCACCGCACTTTAGCATGGGTTTCTGTGATTGGCTTTGCTCTCATGCTAGTCACCTATTTCGGGGTCAACCTTATGGGCGTGGGTCTTCACTCCTACGGCAAAATCGGTTAACCCCCAATCACTCATCAGCCCCATCACCATCCATTATTCCCGCGCTGGCCATATTTGCTTGGAAATCACAAGCAACATCTTTAAAGGGACGCGGACGAGGCGCAATCAATATTAAAGGGTGTGAAAAGCTGCTTGGTAGCTTCTTCCGGCGCAATGGAAAGAGTCGACAATTTCAGCCATGCCGCCAAGAGATAAAGCTCACTAGTAAGTTGTTCAACCGTATCTTTCGGCGCATTGGGCTCAACATGCGCTCGCTGAACTAATAAGATGCCGGCTTTACGATCTGCTTTTAAATCCACGCGGGCAACGAGCTCGCCACCCAACAAGAAGGGCAATACATAATACCCGTGTTCACGCTTGTGGGCAGGGGTGTAGATTTCCAGACGGTAGCGAAAACCAAATAACCGTTCAGTACGGGGACGATACCAAATCAAGGGATCAAAGGGAGATAACAGTGCCGAACCTTCAATATTTCGACCAGCAGGAGCATCCTTGTGCAAATAAGCCTGCTGTGACCAACCCTCTACTCGGACGGGAAGAAGGATCCCGTCATCAATCAATTGCTCAATTGGTAGCCGTGTGTCTGGTGCTGGAATACGATAATAATCACGCAGGTCTTGTGCGGTAGCAATTCCAAGCGCTTGAGCTGATCGAGCCAGCAAGGCTTTTTGGGCATCAATAATGGCGGGTGTAGGCAAGTCCAATATGGCCCGGGGAAGCACACGTTCGGGCAAGTCGTAGACTCGCTCAAAACTGCCCCGTCGGTGTGTCGCAGAAACTAGCCCCGCCCAAAATAACCATTCCAGGGCAAGCTTGGCATCACTCCATACCCACATCCCTTTCTTCGCATTACTACCGGCCACATCGGAAGAGGCCAGGGGCCCCTCATTTCGGATGCGTTCGAGCATTGCATCGGCCTCGATTCGCTTTTCAGCAGCATAAGGTTCAAGCTGACGCCAAACACCTTTGCCTAAGCGTGCTCGCTCCATGCGCCAGCGAAAAAGGGGATGACAAGCAACAGGAAGCAGTGAGGCTTCGTGTCCCCAATATTCGAAGTAGAGTTTGGGCTTTGCCGATAGGAGTGCGTCAAAAGCGGCTTGGTCGTAAGGTCCTAAGCGCGAGAACAGAGGAAAATAGTGAGCCCGAATCAGAACATTCACACTATCGATTTGGAGTAGGCCAAGCCGATCAATGGCCTTTCGCATCTGAGCGGCATCATTGATTCCCTGGCGATGTGCTGCATTAAAACCTTGCGCAGTAAGCGCGATACGGCGAGCCTCTAAAAGTGAGAGTTCCGTCTTCATAGCATTCTTCTTTTGAAAGGGTCATGAACGAGTCCAGGAAAGGAGCAGGCCATGAAGTACCTGTGCAATCCCAATAACCGTAAGCAACGGAATCGTATTTTACCAAAACCTGTTGATAATAGGACTTACCGTCCCTTATGAAGGTGCCGTGGTAAAATTGAGCATTACTATTAATTCAGGAATCCAGGCAAAAAATAAACTCATCCGTTTTAATTTTTACAGCTCAACCATATAGTGGGATCTATCTAAAAGATATCAAGGATAGAAAATGACAAACAATAAATTCTTTTATTCACGTTAAAGCTTTCTCACACTAAAATTGACCTTAGCTCCCTTGAATGGCCTACTATCTGCTCCATGGGTTTTATTATTTAGCCATTCTCTGTATATCCGTATTCCCTTATATCGGCGTGGGCAGCTTTGAATCCTTCTTCTCCCCAATGAATTTTTGGAATGCTTTTTTCGACCGTTGCCGGTTTCGAAATGTATGTTCACTACTTACGTTTCGTACTCCAAAAACCGGATCGCATGTTTTTCATCTATGTACTGAGCATGGATTTCTTCATCTTTGTGATGCACGGGCTTACACGAAAGCCATAAGTGGCAGTTTGAAGCAAAAGCCTGCAAAATGAAGGGTCCTGCAATCACCTGTGATGTCATTGCCAGAAATTTAGGGCAGGGCGATCGTAAGCTCAACTGGGTGGCACAAAATATTACACTAACTGACCATGATAGTTATCACTATTCCGCAAACTGGATCGGTATTGCCAATAGATCTCCAATTTTTGATAGTGATATGATTTCTCAAAATGGCTCGATACGTTTAACCCTATTTTTTCAAGATGCAAAAAGTAAACCAACAGCTATAGAAAATTTACGCTTTCCGTTCAAACCGATCATGATGACAGTGGGGCTGTGGAATTTAAAAAACATTCCGATGGAATAAATCTCTAAGGATTTAAGTAAGGCGCTAAGTATTCCGCATCGTGCGTTTGAGAAAGCACTCGGATTCCCTCGTAGGGGAACTTGTCGGGATCGGTCCACGGAAAAGATTTTGGACCACGAATCACATAGAGGCGTTCTTTCGCGCGTGTGAGTGCTACATAGAAGACGCGTTGATGTTCCTGCACCGCACGAGGTTCCTGCCAGATTTTTCGATACACCTCCGGCTTAAAAGACTTCTGTCCCTGGATCTTTCCCAGCATCAAACCAAAGCCATTTTTCTCACCGAACTGGGCATCGAAAAGCAACGCATTATCAGCTCGGTTCGTGACCTTACCAGAACCTGTATAAGCTGCAAAAACCACTGGAAACTCTAACCCCTTAGAAGCGTGAATTGTCAGAATTTTAACGGCATTTTCACCGTTACCTAAGTTCTCTGCACTCTCGGTAATGGGAAGATCCAGCGAGGGATCGTCTGCATAGAGCTCCAGCTTCGTCATGAGCGCATCAAAACTACAACGGCGACCTTCTGTTTCACAGATTGCCCATACGAGCTTCTTGAAGGTCTTGAGCTGCAAACTGCGTTCCGTTTGCTCCGTGCTGGAAAGCACAGGATCGTTCAAAGCCAATGCCTCAGTCAGGCGTTGCAACGCTGCAGGTGTTTGAACCCCCATACGGAGCGGACGACAGGCCTCGAATTGAGCAATCAAATCCGCCATGGCCTTTCGTATTTCTTGATGCAAACCCAAATCCGTTCCCTCGCATCCCAAAAACGAATACAGGGAAACCATATTTTCACTATTAACTGCTTTTTGGGCTTTTCGCAGACAGTAAAGCTGCTGCGGATTCAGCTTCTTTTGAAGCAAGCGAATTAGAGGTGCATCCCGATGAGGTCGGCGCAGCAAGCGCAAACAGGCGAGCAAATCCTGACACAAGGGCAAGCTTAAAAATCCACGCGTTTTTTGACGCACCGAGGGAATCCCAAACTGAGCCAAATGGTGTGTCATTTCCTCCGCACGACCGTGAGACTGAACCAGAATCGCCATATCCGAGTATTGATACTGAGCGTTTTCAACTAAGCTTGCAATTTCAATGGCGATAAAATTCGCTTCCCGTTCGCGTTGCAGGTCCAAAGGCTCCGACTGTTTTTTTTCTTTCTCGGAAGAGGCTTTAGGAGTCTGAGCGATCACACTAAAGCCACTGGCATCCTCGTCTTCAATAACAGAAATTTCAGCATCTAAAGCCAGTAAGGTAACACGCCGATCCTTGGTAACAATTGCCTCAGCGGTTGGTAACAGAGCTTGTTTTGCACCAGCCCCTAAAATGTCCGTTGTGACAAAATTGGCTGCATTCAGAATATGAGCATGGGAACGGTAATTGGTTTGAAGGTGAATCGATTCTGGCTGACTGCCTTGAAATACAAGATCCAGATTTTCCGGCTGTGCAAAACGGAAGCCGTAAATGGACTGTTTACCATCACCGACAACGGTTAAATTACTTGCCCCGGGACGACATAGCGCTTGAAGCAAAAGAAGTTGGCTATTGTTGGAATCCTGAAATTCATCCACGATGACGGCTTCAAACTCGTCGCGAACCCAAGCTCCCAAGGGTGTTTCCCGAAGCATGCGAATCGCAAAATTAATAATATCGTCGAAGTCGCAAGCACCGGCTTTCAATAAGGCATCCTGGTACAGCAAATAAAGCCCTGTAAGCGTATCAATTGCAGCATTCTCGGACTGTTCAATTTCATCGATCAAAACAGAATCTGGGCTCATCGGCTCCAAAGTTCTTGGCGCAAAATAATGATTTGAGAGCTCTTTCAATTCCTCTTTATACTTGGCCGGTGTGGGTGCTTTGCCAGTCAGTTCCGCTTTTTCTTCCGCATTGCGGAGCATATCCCAGCTGGGATCCGCCCAGCCTTCCAGAACGGCCTGCCAGCTTTGCATTTTCATGATCATCCGATCCAGCTTCGGTGCTTTGGGATCGTCCGGCATCGGCATGGCACCGAGTACGCGAGTTAGAAGTTGCGATTGTTGACGGGCTATTTCCCAAAATTCTTTGGGAGATAAACCGGCCGTTTTGATTCGATTGAGAATACCTAAAACCCGATGTGCATCGAATAATTTGGGAATACTTTCTAACGGACTTTTTTCCAAATGCTGCACAGAAAGCGCTGCACTGGGAAAGGCCTCAGACATATCATACTGTTTGGCCAAAAAGCTGAGATCACTCATTTGGTTATGGGCCACTTGGGCCAAAAGCTTTTCCATCACCTGCTGTTGATCTAATGTGCCCCAGATTTTAAAAGCAGGCGGTAAACCCACTAAAAACGGATTGGAGCGAATTAAACGCAAACAAATTTGATGGAAGTTTCCAATCCAGACATCCGGCCCTAAAGCATCCTCACCATGCGCTTGCAGGTTGCGGCTAATTCGCTCCCGCATAGAAAGGGCGGCATCTTTGGTAAAGGTTAAAACCAGAATTTTTTCTGATGGGCGTTCAACTCCCTTTTCTCGCAATTGACGAAGCAAGTGAATATAACGCCGGGAGATCAACTCTGTTTTACCAGTCCCCGCACCGGCAAGAACTTGTACCGGACGATCGATGGGTGCCGTGGCCGCCGCATATTGCTCAGGGTTCAATCCCTGTAGATAGGCATCTTTCTCAAGGGTTGAATCTAAGGTCTCCAAAAGATTGAGCTTCATTCGTCACCTCCACTGGCAAAGGAAAAAGCGCCCACTTCATCAGCCTCACCCATGGATGAACCGACGTCACAAATCGCCGTATAAGCACAATAAGTACAACTATCGGGATTGGTTTCGAACGTTACTGCGGTTTGAATGGGATTTACAATATAGTTTTGGATATCAGCCAGCAACTGAGGAGCAGCCTTCTCAATCGCATCCGAACTGAGTGCGAGTCGAATACTGCCTTGTTCCGGGTTTTCCATATTTCCAGGGCGAAGAATTTCAAGCGATCCGCCTCGCAAGCGTCCTTGAAAACGAGGATCCTGATTAAAGACTAGGTAATAAATCGGCAACTGATAACCTGCAGGATAAGTCAGGCTGCGCTTAATTCCAAACCGCTTGGTATGGCTTAAGAAGGCATCCCCAGGCAAAGCACTTAAGCCGTAGATTTCAAAATTTTCCTGACACTTGGGCACAGAGGCTTTGTATTTACTGGCAGAATAGGTTTTATAATCCAAAATTTCCCATGTGCCATCAGCAAACTGCACCAAAGCGTCGGTACGGCCGATAATACGCACCTTTTCTAATCCAGGAATCGCAAAATTAGGTAATGCGTATTCGGCTTCTATAGCCACTAAATCCTGATAACGATGGAAAAAGCCTTTACGATGCATATCGTCAACTGTGGCACGCATCCGTTGATATGCATCCGCCAGTTCAAGCTCCGATAAGGTTTGCAGCAGATTCCAATCTTTTTGAGAAAAGCCTGCGGCCAAAAAATCTGCCGAACGTCGGGCCAATAAAAAGAAATAGCGAACGATATCACTGAGCCGATCGGCTGTATAATTTCCCGCTTCAAAAGTACGATTAAAGCGCTCCATCACGCTATGGAGCAAACTACCAAAGGTGGCAGCAGAAACCTGTTCTTCCGGGATATTAAGCAGTCGTCCGTAATAAAATTGCCGAGGACAGCTCATATACCGCTCAATGGCAGAGGGGCTCAAGTTTAAGATTTCATCGTTAGGAATGACAGGCTGTAAAAGATCCTGAACCGAGAGTTTAGCCCAAAGTGACTGCGATTGCAGAGCTTCTGGACTGGCTTCAACGACAAGCACTTCTGATAAAGGCGTTTCTTTTAAAGCCAAGAGACCTTTTGTTTTAACCTGAAATTGCTCGAAATAAGGCGCAACCTGCATGGCCACTTCCAAATCTCCAACGGCAGCAATTTCATGATGATGGGTACTTAGTCGCAATACCTGCCGAGCACGGGTCATTCCCATGGCCAGCAAATGGGTTTCAGCCTCTTCTTGAGTGCGTCGAACGGATGCCGAAAGTGCCGAACTCAAACGCGGAAATTCTCCGCTAACCATGCCCGGAATCGCCACCCAGGAGAAGAATTCCCCTTGTGCCTGTCCGATTTTAAGAATGCGAACCGAAGGCGGTAAGTCATCATCTTCCAGACTTTCACCAATATCGGCAACTGTGGGGGGGACGTAGAAGCGTTCCCCTAAAAGCTCCGAATGGATTAGCCACTCACTCAGCGGGAGCTGCAAGCCTAAACTTCGATAATAGTATTGCCGGAGTCTATCCATCGCCTCATGAAACTGACTCAGAATTTGCCGTGTTTCTGGAGTATCCGTGAACGCCGTTAAAATGCGTTCTTGAACATCTAACCAGAGATCAAACCAATCCGTTCCACTTGCATATTGAGCCGAGATGTCACGAATAAACGATAAGGGTGCGATTTCCTGCCACTGTTGAAATGCTTCTAACCAGTAAGGCGGCTGCATCTCATCTTCCAGGTGGCGCTGAACCTGTTCTTCCCACTGCACAATTTCAGGCGCAACAATCAAGGAAAGCTGTGATTTTTCGGTTTGTGGGGCAGAAAGACCCTCTTCGGCTAGCCCTTGAATAATCCGGTAAAACTGAATGAGAGCATTCACTAATTCAGGATACGGATTTTCAGCAACGGGAAAAGAGTGGTAAGGAATATCCACCTCTTGTAAAGCTGCTTGTAAGGCAGGCAAGTAGCGAGCTGAGCGCAGAAAAACAGAACAGTCGTTATAGGAAGGCGCTTGTTCACGCGATTTCGATTCAGAGACAAAGTGCTTTAAATCGCCGACTAATGCCTGCATTTCTTCAAGCACGCTTACACTGTGCCACGTTTCAATAATCGGTGTTTCTGAAAATGAAACAGCTTCAGAAGAAGGCTCATTCGAAAGTAAGGTTTCTCGAACAAAATTCCATACCGATTTAATAGGCAAATCGGGTGGCGCATCCAGAAAAATGTCGTCGCATTCAAAATTCGAATACGCGTCCAACGATAAAAGTTGCTCGGGGGCGGCTCCCTGATAAGAACGGACACTCAGTTTTGAATTTCCCGCCAATATCAACGATGATCCTAAAAATGCCAGCAACTGGTGTTGTTCCTGGCTCAATTCCTGAGCCTCGTCCACAAGAATAATGGGATATTGGGCTTTAAGGGCCATTAATGCTTCAAGGTGAGACTGAAGTTTTCGGTATAAAGCTTCCGCCAGCTGGCTTCTTCGAAACAGGCAAGCCGTTGCAGTTTTTTCTTCAAAGCTGTTTAAAACCTTTTGAAACGCCGGGAAACGAGCTGGATTACTGTCTACATCCTCATGAGCTGAAAGCGACCTCGAATTAGATAAAGACTCCCAAAGTGCTCGCGCTGTTTCAGCTTGTCGTGCCGCATACCCAAGCGGATCGGAGATAGGAACTTCATCCGCAAGCAAGCGACTTAAAAGCACCAAGGCTTCTTGTGTTTCCAGCAATTCGGCATGCTTGCCTTCTTTTATGAGAAGGCGATTGAGATGTATAAATAGCCATTGATCGAGGCGACGGACATGGATTTTATGCCCTCCCCGCTGCCCATCATTATCGATTCGGGCCAAGCGAAGCTCTGAGCGCAAACGGGACTCATTTAAGGAGGATGCCGCAAGAACTAGAATCGCAGAACCAACAACAGATTGTTCCTCAGTCGCTTGAGAATCGCAAAGCGACTCCAACAAGGATAGACAATACGCTTCTCGAGCCAGGAAACGGGTCTTACCGTATCCAGGGGGAGCGTCTAATCGCTTTAAATAGGGTTTCTCCATCGATAAAATTTATCCGCTATGCAATTTCAAACTTATTATCCCAGTAAAGCAAAAGCATGGATTAACCCATGTAAGACAATATTCGTTATTCCACTTTAATCCGCTATACAAACGTCACAATAACTGCACGTCAATATTTCTGCTTTAAACAGAAATGTTCTACAAAAGCCAATAAGCCTCTATAAATTTTTTAAGCCTGAGGAACCAGCTCCAAGTAAGCACCGATTTTACGGAACTTCTCATAACGCTGTTCGGTTAATTCTTGACCGCTTCGGTCTTTCATTTCCTGGAAGGCAGGATCGATAATATCCAACATACTGAGCGCCATTTCAGAAGGCTCGTAATGAGCGCCACCTTGAGGCTCTTTGATAATGCCATCAATCATGCCAAAGGAAAGTAGATCGTCTGCCGTAATTTTCAAGGCTTCAGCCGCTTTAGCCGCGAATTCAGCGCTACGCCATAAAATAGACGCGCAACCTTCTGGGGAAATAACGGTATAGAGTGAGTGTTCCAACATGTAAATCCGGTTGGCAACACCAATCCCGAGCGCTCCGCCTGAGGCACCTTCCCCGGTAACTACTGAGATAATGGGTGTTTTCAAACGCGCTAATTCACGAATGTTAAAGGCAATTGCCTGACCAATACCATGCTCTTCCCCAGCGATTCCAGGGTAAGCTCCAGGGGTATCAACCAAGGTTAGAATGGGCATTTTAAATTTTTCAGCATGCTGAAATAAACGCAGTGCTTTACGATAGCCTTCCGGATGAGCCATACCAAAGTTATGAACGAGGTTTTCCTTCATACTTCGGCCTTTTTGAGTGCCCACAACCATGACAGGGCCAGTTTTTGGAAGCTCGATGATACCGCCAATAATCGCACGATCATCGCTACCGGAACGATCCCCATGCATTTCTACCCAAACAGTGGGGGACATCATTTGAACGAGTTCTAGAAAGTTGGGTCGCTGAGGGTGACGGGCAATTTGAAGTTTTTGAGCCGGTTTCAGGCTTTGGTAGAGCTTGCCACGAATTTCTTCAGCTTGACGACGAAGCGGGGCAATATCATCCGCCACATCTACACCTGATTCAATGCTCATGCGGACTAGCTCCTCAATCTTTTCTTCCATTGCAATAATGGGCTTTTCAAAGTCAAGCGGTGTAATGACGACCGGTGTCTTTTCGTTTTCAGGTTCTTTATCAGGTTTCGCTGCTTTAGCCATGGCCATCCCCTCGATTAATGGACCGCTACTGCAGGCAGTCTGTCATCAATGGGGTTTAAACCGGACGACTGACGATGCAGGCGGATCACTTGAGCGAGCTGTGGTGTTATCTCGTGGCGAGGCAAAACCATATCAACTTGGCCGTATTGTAAAAGATAGCTGGCTGTTTGGAAGTCCGCAGGCAATTTTTGACGAATGGTCTGTTCGATAACCCGTCTGCCGGCGAAACCAACCCGGGCACCTTCTTCGGCAATAATAATATCGCCCAGCATCCCGAAGCTCGCGGTAACACCACCAAAGGTCGGCTCGGATAAAACAGAAACAAACAGCAAGCCCGCTTCATGTAAACGAGCCAGTGCAGCACCGGTTTTAACCATTTGCATTAAGGAGAAAGTCCCTTCCTGCATCCGTGCCCCACCGGAGGAACACACAATAACGACAGGGAGATGAGCATCGATAGCGGTTTCAATCAGGCGAGTAATTTTTTCGCCCACAACGCTTCCCATGCTGCCGCCCAAATAGGTAAAGTCCATAACAGCCAAGGCTGTCTTTTGACCTAAAATATCGGCGATACCGCAGACGATGGCATCTTTGAGACCACTTTTCTTCTCAGCATCTTTTTGACGCTTTAAGTAAGGCTCTGTATCCGTAAAGTCAAGTGGATCCGTGGGGGAGAGCTGAGCATCAATTTCAACAAAGCTGTCACAGAGCTGTTCAATTCGTTTTTCGGCATTAATCCGGAAATGATAGCCACATTTGGGGCAGACCATTAAATTATTTTCAAGCTCGCGGCTTGGCAAATTTTCGTGGCAGTTAAAACACTGAGTCCAAAGGCGACTCAACTCCTCGTCGCTTAAACGAGTATTCATGGCCGAAACATTGAGGTTGTTTGTTTTGTTGCGTTTGGAAGCAAACCAATCTCTAAGCGACATCGTGTTCAGGTCTTTCACGGCTACGCGGCACTTCCTGCCTAATAGCAAGCTGAGCTAGGGCGCTACATTTGCTGGATAAACAGGTTTGAGTAGTTTAGCACAAGCTTTTATCCGCATCCAAAAGGTGAATCAGGATAAAAAAGTCTATGCTAGGATCCTACCTATTGTGTAAAAGCCAACAAGATTGGAGATTGCCATGTCTCGTTTTAAAGTTGCGTTATTATTTTTATCATTCATTTTTAGTATTAGCGCTCTAAGCAAAGCTAACATTAGCTTGGCGGCAGATACTACTGCTTCAACCCCAGCAGTTCAAAGTAAAGAAACACCTCATCCGGTACAAAACAAGGCCGCTGTTCAGCCAGATCCAGCTCTTAAAAAAACTCAAGTCACCTGGTACGGCCATGCCGCATTCAAAGTTGTTACACCAAAAGGACATGTTCTTCTGTTTGATCCCTGGTTACAAAATCCTAGTAACCCTCAAGGAAAAGAAGATCTCGCAGCGCTTGATCAAGCTGATTTGCTATTTGTCAGCCATGGCCACTTTGATCATGTCGGTGACGCCGTCGCTATTGCTCAAAAAACCAAAGCACGACTGGTAAGCACCTACGATTTAGGGAATGCTCTAGTCGCTCATGTAGGATTCCCCAAGGATCACCTGGGTTTTGACTCACAAGGAAACTATGGCGGAAGCGTTGATTTCTTCGATGGTGAAGTGAAAGTAACCTTTATTCCAGCTTTCCACGGATCGACTGTCACTGGAACCGATGAACAACCTTACAGTGGTGGTAATCCAAACGGCTTTTTAGTTACTATCGCTAATGGACCTACCCTTTACCATACCGGTGATACCGACTTCTTCAGCGATATGACCTTGATTCCTCAAAAGCACCCTGTGGATTTAATGCTTACCTGTATCGGAGATCACTTTACGATGGGACCCGAATGGGCTGCTCGTGCAGTTGGCGTTGTGCGTCCCAAGAAGGTTATCCCCATGCACTACGGCACATTTCCCGCCTTAACAGGCTCCGTTCTGCAATTTAAAGCGGCCTTAGCGCAGCAGCATCAGGAAAAAACCTTACAACCCATGAGCGTTGGTCAAACTTTAGAATTCTAAAAATTCATTGACTTATGAAAGCTCCAACATCTCTTATGAGTCGTTGGAGCTTTCGCTTTAAAACCCATACCAATAAGAAAGCAATTTATGAATTGGCGTTTGTTAGTCACCGTTATTACCCTTTGTCTTTTCACACGGATCCAGTCACCAGCACTTGCTAGGAAGGTTTTTTCCCAGAAACCTGAACCCGGCACGGAAGATTTTTACTTACCCATTCAGGAACATGCGCGACACTTTAGTGTGTACACGCCTTCCAAGCATTCTCAGAAACCCATGCCAGCCGTTTTCATTTTTCACGGCTACGGGATGGATGATCGCCAGATGATGCAGATGACGCGTTTCAACACTCTGGCGGAAAAGGAAGGATTTCTCGCGGTGTATCCGCAAGGGCGCGATAAAATGTGGAATTCCAAAGGCGTCCCAAACGATCTTACGGAAGATGTCGATTTTGTGGATACCACTCTAGCAAAACTCATGCAGACTCGCAGTGTTGATATTCAGCATATATACGCCACCGGCTTTTCCAATGGCGGCCTTTTCGTTCAAAGACTCGCCTGCGAAATGCCTGGACGGTTTGCTGCCTTTGCAACCGTGAGTGCAACCATCGGGAAGCCTCAAAATGAAAGTTGTTCTCAGGCGATTCCCTCACCCTTTTTGATGATCCATGGAACGAAAGATCCGATTATTAACTGGCAAGGAAGAATTCATCCTCTGTTTTTTAAATTTAGAACATCCCGACTTTTATCTATACCCGATACCTTAAATCTTTGGATTGTGAGGAATGGCTGTAGTGCGAATCCTTCCACTATCAAGCAGGAAAAAGGCAAGCAGAAGAAACTGTTCTTGGAAGAACGAGATTTTAATACTTGTGACAACAATAAAAGAATCACACAGCTGATTGTTCACGGTGGCGGGCATACATGGCCCGGCAGTATTGCAGGAACGTGGCTTACTCCGCTCTATATCGGAAAAACCTATCACGCCCTGGATGCGACGACTTATATTTGGGATTTTTTCAAACAATTTTAAACGTCATAATGCTGTTTTTAAATGTTTAGCGCTTGTAGCTAATCGAAGAATCGTTATTATCATCTTATGATTGGTAATTAACTATTATTAGGTTCATCCATGAAAACGCGCGCTCTCACCATCTTCGGTATTCTTTTGTCCATTTGTTTTGTTCTTAAATCCGAAGCAGACGCCTCCACACGCCCTGTCCGATATGCCGATACCCACATGCATAACAGCAACTATGCAGGCCAAGGAATTCCTATTCGAAAATTCATTGGAGACTATGGACAGGAAAAAGTCGTTCGTTCTGTACTAATGCCTATTCCGCTCCAACAAAAGTGGGATGCCTACGAGCATTTTGCTGACGATAAAATGCCTCCCAACTACTATTTGGGCAGTGAGGGAGAGCTGTATTATTCAGCGCTAATGGATGCGTTGGTGGCAAGGGAATATAAGCATTTACCCAAACGAGCACAGGCCAAGCTTGATCCGATGATTACGGGTTTCAACCCAATGGATATGTATGCAACCGAGCATGTAAAACGAGTTTTAATTGGCTTCCCTGGAGTCTTTTCGGGTATCGGAGAATTTACGATCCATAAAGAAGTTGTTTCCGACAAAATTGTGGGCCAACCCGTTAAAAAACTGACTCACCACTTGCCTGCAGACTTGCATAAAGCGGGCACCATGACCTTATACAACCCGTCCCTCATCAAACTTTTAAAATTCACTGCCGAAAGCGGCCTGGTATCCGTCATGCACAACGACATTTATGAGGTGAGTGTTTCTCCCGAAGGACAAGTCTTTTCCCGCAAAGAGCAAGCGCCTTATACCCAAGCATTGATTTCGCTCTGCAAGGCCAGCCCTGGTGCAAAGGTAATTTGGGCGCATACAGGCCTGGGACGCTACGCACAACCCGCACCGGATCATTTAATCTGGGTATCTAAAGTCCTGGATAATTGCCCCGACTGGTCTGTTGATATTTCCTGGGATGTCGTACAGAACTGGATTTTACACGGTGATTCCACAATGCCCTCTTTAAACGACTGGACTCAATTCATTACCCGCTATCAGGATCGCGTTTTATGGGGTTCCGATACTGTTTTATGGTCTGCAAACAAAGTAGAGAGTAATGGCAAAATGCTTCTTGGGCAGAGGCTTTCTCCGCAGAGCTATCAAACAACCGTCAGCTTAACCGATCCACTTTGGGATGCCCTTGGGCCAGACGTCAGTGAAAAAGTTCGCATCAAAAATTATCAACGATTATTCGATACGGCTCGCAAACAAGTCCGGCACTGGGAAAAACAGCATAAAAGCGATGACGTTTGGGCCTTATAGAGCTTTGTTTTTTGGGTTTCTTCTCAAGCGGGCTAACACGAAATAATCGTTTTTTGTTTTAGTAGAAGTCAACCCAAGCTATAGATTTTTTAGAGTTAACAAAGTCATCCCAAGCTCGTCCGCCGACCGGTAAAACGACCAACAACCCTGGAGTTCATCATGATCTCTTCTCCCCCTCCATCTTCTCCTTATCCTCAGCCACCTCTTAATCGTCTTTTACAGCAGCCTTTTCCAGACCAAGGGTCCAATGGACAAGCTGCACCCAACTTACCGCCATCCCCTGATTTCTCAATTCCGTCACCAAAAGACAGCTTTGCTTTACCAAACCCTGGTGGTTCTAACTTAGGAGCTCCCCCCAGCTCACCATTTAGCCTGTCTGCGACAGGAACAAGTGGTCCTGGTGGAATGGGTTCCCCTTCTGGTCCAGGAGGAGCACCTGGTGCTGCTAAATTGCCAGAAGTAACCGTTATTGGGCCCGATCCAGCGAAAAATAATACCAATTACAGCTGGAAAGCGATTGCCCTCTATGGTGCCGCATTATTGGCAACGATTCTTGCTGTTAGACACTTCTGGCCCAAGCTAACCCGGAAGAAACCTAAACCCCAGCTACAACGTAACCAATTGTAACGAACCGTTAAAGAAATCGCCTGACTCAACGATACCCTCCTAGTAATTCATTTTGGACTTTTGACTAGGGGAACGAGATGGCGATACGCATTGATGCGCTAAATGGCGTTGGCAATTATGCACCGGTTAGTTCGATTAACCCGGTTTATTCCGCGTGGACCAATGCTCCTGTTGATGAGAAGAGCAACTTAACTTTAGCTGAAATTATCAAGTTGATGAATGTCGAGAAAAATAAGTTCTCCATTCTCTGGCTTTTACAGAGAGCCGATTGGACACAACTACTCGACTTAATGCCAAAAGACCAGTTGGTAAATGGCTTGCAGTTTTTTGACCGGGACAAATTACTCGGACTGATGATGCAACAGCCTCCAAAGTTCATTATGAACATGATTTATGCACTGTTCACGCCAGCAAAACTCGTTAAAAAAATGCCTTTGTCTGATTTAATGCATATTTTAAGAGCGCCACAACTGGATAATCGTGCGTTGATAACACACATGCAAGATATGGATCCTCGTTTTTTAAAGCAGCTTTTAGTCAATATTTTTGGCATGAGTGCCGCGCAAGCAGAGCGCATGAAGCCCGCTGATATGTGGAGTCTGTTTTTCCATACCCCAAAAAGACGTATGATGGATGGCTTTAAAACACTGCCCTATGAAGCACTTCAACCCTTTGTCACCAGCTTTATGGACAAAGAAAAAGAGTTATTAGGCTTTGTTAGCGGTGCCTTTATTGATCGCGTTTTTGACGGCATGGGCAAAGGTGATCTAATGGAAGCTTGCGGTGTGCTTCCCGAAGATCGCTTGATTAATATGCTCTGCCAACTACCCGATAAATTCTTAGTTCAAGTCGTTGATCAAATCGATGACTATGTGTTTATGGACTATATGATGGCCAACCAATCTACACTTCTCAGAAGTCTTGCGGGTCAATAACACCTATCTTTGAGGGAGAAAGAAAAAGTTTTTAATAACAAGTTCAAAAGTCTTATTGTTATGTATCGGATTCCCATCAGCCAACCACAAATTCATATGTAAACTCATTGGTTTTTGAGCGATATGAGTTTTTGGATTTTTGGGATTATAAACCCATAGGGCAACAGGATCTGTGAATTTATCCACTAAACCCATTTGAGTTTGAAACGTTACGGAACGAGATGACCAATTAAATTTATGGCTAGAGTTTTCATTGGTAAGCTTTACAGCAAACGTTTTTGAAGCAGAGCCCACACCTAAAGCAGTTGGCCAGACTGTGTAACTCAAGTTCGGCCCCTGCACATCTCCCCAGCGAGAAATCTCAATATCTATCTCATTCGTTCCGTTTGAGGTTAATGCGTCATCCGGATAAAGAAAAAGCCCTAAAACAATATTGGGATCCATAGTTGTAGAAAGTCCTTGAACCCAAAACCGATAGGTACCAAAACTAAGCTTCTTTTGAGTATAAACTTCAGGACAATACCATTTACCCTTTTTATAAGAAATTAATAAATGTAAAAACCCTTTTGAATCGACCCACGCATTATTGGACTCCCAATGATTAGGACCTGGTTTTTCTAAGCCGTCAGATGAATGAACAATCCAATTATATCCAGAGAATTGTAACACTTTATCTGTGGCGGAAGCAAAAGACGAGAGCCCTACTATTAGCAATAAACTAATTTTGAGCAGCACATTACCAAGGACATAGACTTTCGACATTCTATGCTTCCTTCCAAGTCATAAACTGCTGAATGCTACTTTTAAGAAGCCGTCATTTTTTTAGGTTCGGCAGATGACTTCTCGATCATTTCTCCGGCACCCTGAACTTCCGTAGAAAGGATCATACCCGCTGCTTCTGGAGAAAAGTCCTTAGGAAAAACAGTGGAAGCACTATAACGAGCGCCACGCAAGTTAGCCGTTTGAAGATCCGCTCCCTTCAAGTTTGCACCTTCCAGCTCTGCAAGGGTAAGGCAAGCTCCGCTAAAATTAACGCCTATCAACAAAGAGTTTTTCAAATTAGCTTGGCTCAGACTGGTTTGAAGCAAAGTCGCCTTTTCAAGGTTCGCCCCTTCTAAAATAGCCCCATCCAATAAGGCTTGATTAAAGTTACCCTGCGCAAGATTTGCATTTTTAAAGATGGCAAATTTCAGCTTAGCCGCACGAAATATGCTTGCAGTGCACTCTGATTCCGTAAAGTCAGACCAGCCCATTTGCGCATAACCCAACTCTGCTTTCTCAAAATTTGCGTTCTTAAAGCATGACGATTGGGCTTGAATTTTAACAAGTAAAGACTTGGTAAAGCTGGCATCGGTAAAATCGGCATGAGACATTTTAGCCTCATATAAATCGCATTGATTGAAAACAGACCTGATGTATATACCATGATTTAACTCGGCCTTGCTCAGATCCACTTTAAAGAGCTTACAATCTGTCCAGTCACTTGCATGAGCTAAAATTCCCGAGAAATTGGCATGTTCTGAAATCACAGAGCTGAGATTGGCATTTTCCAGCTTGGCACCCCTTAACTGAGACTGTTTTAGGTTCACACTTTCCAGAATGGCATTATTCAGGTTGGCATTGCGGAGATCGGCACCCATTAAATTGCAACTCGTCAGGTTTGCCTTAAACAGAATGCTACCCGCCAGCGCCGCAGACGTCAGGTTTTTACCACTGAGGTCTGCATACAAGAGATTTTCACCCTCTATTTCAAGAAGGATACTACCAGCTTGATTGCGGATGTCTACGGAAACTTTTTTCTTTTGAGTATCCACCATGACGATATCCTACAGATTTGATTTTATTGAAAATAGTGGGAACAAGGTTGCTTCCTACAATTTCGACCCGATACCATCTTTCTTTAAAAATAATTGTTTTTTATTAACACTACGGCTGAGTTTTAAACGTTTTTTAAGAGTAGGCGTACAATAAATAAGGTAAGTAATTGCTATAAAAGCAATTTTCAATAAGCGGGGAGTGATTGGCAGGCATGAACACGCCGATTATGGCCAACGACTTTAAAAGACTGTGGACAGAGGCAGGTAATGACATTTTGGCTGCTGTTTCTAAAGTTGGAGAGAGTGGTTGGTACATACTGGGTGACCATGTAGACTCTTTCGAACGACATTTAGCTGACTACTGGGAGCTAAACCATGCGGTAGGGACCGCCAATGGCATGGATGCCTTAGAAATTGGTTTACGCGTTTTGGGCTTAGAGCCTGGTGATAAAGTTTTAACCACACCGTTGTCAGCCTTTGCAAGTACACTGGCCATCTTGCGTGCTGGAGGCACCCCCGTTTTTGTAGATGTCGATACTCAGGGCAATATCAATCTGGATTTAGCCCGCCTTGCAATTGAAAAGCACAGCATTCACTTTATGCTGCCCGTACACCTTTATGGTAACCCCTTAAATTTAGAAGTACTTCAAACACTTAAACAGAGCCATAACCTTCAGATTGTAGAAGATTGTGCCCAAGCCATTGGAGCAACTTGGGATCGAAGGACGGTCGGTAATGTTGGGCAGGTTGCAGCAACCAGCTTTTATCCCACAAAAAACCTGGGTGCGCTGGGCGATGCTGGCGCGCTACTAACTAATGAGTCTGCTTTAGCAGAATTAGCCAAGAACTATCGCGATTATGGGCAAAAAACCAAGTACCAACATAGCTATTGCGGACTGAATAGCCGTTTAGACGAAGTTCAGGCAGCGATTCTGCAACAAGCTATGCTGCCGCGCCTCAATGCATGGCATCAACGTCGCAAGCAAATCGCTCAACGCTATTTATCGGAGATTCAAAACCCTAACTTGCGTCTTTTAAATCTGCCGCCCGAGGCAGAATCAGCTTGGCATTTGTTTCCCGTCTTCACGGAAACGCTTCTGCAGAGAACTCAGCTTTTAAAACACCTGAAAACACGAGGTATTGGGGCAGCCATTCACTATCCGTCCCTCATTTCAGAGCAAGAGGCCCTCACAAAAATTAATTTTCTCATATGGGGAGAACTTTCCCAGGCAAAACAGCTGACAGAAACAGAAGTATCCCTTCCCATCCACCCCTTCCTTACTGATGACGAAGTGAGGTTCATCATTAATATATGCAACACCTGGATGCTCAACAATGGATAGAGTACGTGACTATGCGCTGATAGTTCCAGTCTTTAAAAATCGAGACAGCCTGAGTGCTGTTTTAGACGTTGTTGAAAAGCTCAATGCAGAGCTAGGCGATCAATTAGAGCTCATTTGCGTTGTGGATGGAAGCCCGGACGAAAGTTTTGCTTATTTATCGGAAATGCTCCCCAAGCAATCTTATGCATCCCGCTTAATCGCACTATCCAGGAACTTTGGCTCTTTCCAAGCCATTAGAACGGGGTTAATGGAATCCAAGGCCAGCTATTACGCGGTTATGGCTGCCGATTTACAGGAGCCTCCAGAATTCGTAACCAACGCCTTCAAAAGCCTTGCAGCGGAACCTTATGATGTCGTTCTTGGCGTTCGGGAATTTCGGCACGATCCTTTTTTATCCGGGCTCTTCGCCAAGATTTTTTGGACGGGCTATCGGTGCTTTGTTCAGCCTGAAATGCCACCCGGAGGCATGGATATTTTTGCTTGTAACCGTATTTTCCGAGATCGCCTGATTGCCATGACCGAATCCCATACATCACTAGTGGGACAAGTATTATGGCTGGGATTTCGCCGCAAGGACGTAACCTACACCCGTGTTTCCCGCCGTGCGGGGGTTAGTGCCTGGACCTTTTCACGAAAATGGCGCTACATGATGGATAGCGTATTTTCATTCACTGACCTACCGATTGTCGGGCTCTTTACGGTCGGCTATATCGGCTTAGGACTCTCTGTATTTTTGGCTTTGTTAACCCTTTACGCCAAAATGACAGGCCTCATTTCGGTTCCCGGTTATACGGCATTGGTTATCATTATTTGCTTTTTTGCAGGGCTAAACTCCCTCGGGCTGGGAATTATTGGGACTTATGTGTGGCGTACTTATGAAAACACTAAAGCGCGCCCCCTAAGCGTTGTGGCCTTTAGCCAGGAATTCAGAGGAGAGTCTTAATGAGCTTTTATCAACACCCTCAATCCCTCTGCGAGTCCAACGCAATAGGCAAAAATACCCGAATCTGGGCTTTTTCCCATATACTCCCTAAGGCTGTCATTGGCTCTGACTGCAATATTTGTGACCATGTTTTTATTGAAAACGACGTCCTTATTGGAAATAATGTAACCATTAAATCAGGAGTCCAGCTCTGGGATGGACTTCGCGTTGAAGACAATGTATTTATTGGACCCAATGCCACATTTACCAACGACCGATTCCCTCGCAGTAAGCAGTACCCGGAAGCTTTTCCAAACACCTTCATTAAAAAAGGTGCTTCAATCGGTGCCAATGCGACCATTCTTCCTGGAATTACAATCGGAGAAGGAGCCATGATTGGTGCAGGCGCTGTGGTTACTCAATCAGTTCCAGCCGGAACTTTAGTTGTCGGTAATCCAGCCAGAATTGTACGTTATATCGATACAGAGACAGCTTCTTTAGAGCAAGTTTCAAGCGCTGCAGGACTTCCCATCCCCGCAAAAGCCGATCAAATGGCCTTAGTAAAAGATATGAGAGGTAACCTGACCTTTGGTGAGTTTGAACGAGATGTTCCTTTCACACCGAAACGTTATTTCATTGTTTTTGATGTTCCCAACCACCGGATTCGAGGCGAGCATGCCCATCGCGTGTGTCATCAATATCTGCTTTGCTTGCAGGGAAGCTGCCATGTGATTTGCGATGACGGACATACCCGCAAGGAATACGTACTTAATAGCATCCAGAAGGGACTCCATATCCCTCCCATGGTATGGGGCATTCAATACAAATATTCAGCGGACGCGATGCTGCTGGTTTTTGCATCTGAATACTACGACGCCGATGATTACATCCGGGATTATGAAGAGTTTAAAGCACTCAAAGAAAATGCTTAGCGCAGGTTACGCAATTATATGGGCTTTATACCATTAAGAACACAGAAATGTCTTAAGAAGCCATATTCAGATAGTACAATATCGGATTCTGGAGAATAAGGATCTTTGGCAACAAAAATTCTTTTCCCATTACTGTCTCGCTCAATATTGAAATAATAGGAATGCTGATGCTTTAAAAGTATGGAACCCCAATCAAACTTGTCCCTTTCTTTTAAGGGAACACCATCCATTCTGTAATCCATATCCATAAGAACAGCATCACCACCATCATCCGCTAGAGTTTGGGCACAATAAAGAAATTGCCCTGGTTTTTTTTCGATTTCATCAAAGTGTTTTTCAACTCGTTTATTGAGTTCTGTGTCTTCATTCATTCTTTGTTGAAAACTTTTTCGATCGTAAAAGTAATGATCCATAATTTCTTTTTCTGAACGCTGAGTCCCATCAAAGGACACGGTTGTCCATTTATTTCCTAATAGGGCTTTAGCAAACTGGTTACCCTCAATGATTTTAAGCGCACCTATCTTTAAATTTGTTTCTGTATAAACACCTTGATCACGTAATGTACCTATATCCAACAAAAATTGCTGTTTAGACTTTCCTTTTTCTTCATACCAGCCTTCTGCTGCTTGATAAAGTTTTTTCCGATAATGATAATATTCCAGCATTTGATAGAGAGGATCTCCCTGCACACCTTTTTTATCATTACCTTTTACTAAATTGGTAATTTTTCCATCTTTCAAAATGAATTCTTCCTGATACCCGTCTTTATCTGTCAATGTATAACGTTTACCTAAATTTCCCAGGTCTTCTCCCAGCTTAAAACAACTCAAAAGATCATGTGTAGCCCTGCCAGTGGGGTCTAAAATCATAGTTTGCGCCATCGTTAATTTTGCACAACTAGGAAGACCATGTTGTTTAAAATTTGGAGCATGAATACCACTTGGACAAAGATCTGAAACCATCTCTGCATTATCAGAAATTTTGAATGGCTTTAACCCTTGTTGTTCGTCGAGAGTCATTTTGTAAATTGTATTATCAACTTGTACAATCTGACCTTTTTTCACCTCTTGTGAAGCCAGATTGTCAGGTAGAACATACTTTCCATTGAGCTTATATCTGCTACCATTGGGTAAATTCAACTGTTGCAAAGTTACTTCTTTTAACAATTGAGAAGGTATTGAATTTCCCTGTGTAGGACTTGACGCGGAGTGAGAAGCTGACAGAGGAGCAGTATTATTCTTTGGTGGCGTGGAATGAGAACTTTGAAAAAGGCCCCGTATTCTTTTATGGAAGATAGCGGCTAAGCCACCCAAAATTACTGTACTACCAATTGCAACACTGGCAAACTGATGCTCTTTTACCCATTGCTTTATTCGGCCAAAGAAGCTTGGCTTTTGCTGTTTTCTAGTTGAAATCGCAGAAAAATCAGCAATCGTAGGAGGTTTGAAATTCCAACCACCTCCAAATTGCTGAGTTGGCTCTGTATCTGAATGGCTCGGATACGTCCCACTACTACCAACAGGATTCACACTCACCGCACTACCCAAATTCCCTTATAGAATATAAAAACATTTTAAAAATAAGAATTGATAGACAGTCTGCTCTTTAAAGCATTTTTATCGAAATAGGTGATAATAATGGTCTATAAAAGATATATGAAGCAATACTAATCAATCATAATTACGCTTCGCGGAGGGGATTCCCGCTTTCTCGGGAATGACGTTTTTAAAGGTGGTAGGCTTATCTTGTATAAACTCTATGACGTTAAGACCACCCGTAGAGGTAATAGAGCAAAGTTCTGACACCAAAACCGGTTCCACCTTTAGGGATTTCATACTTCTCAGAGGACGACCATGCAGGCCCAGCAATATCCAAGTGAATCCAGTTCTGTTTTGGTTCAATAAACTCTTTTAAGAACATACCACCGGCCGAGGATCCCGCCTCACCTTTGGCACCCGAGTTAATGAGATCAGCTATATCGCTTTTCAAGAAGCTTTCGTATTCTTCAAACAACGGTAAGGGCCAGAATTTCTCACCCGCAATTTCACCGGCTTTTTTAATATCCACCAAAGCAGTTTCATCTGTTCCCATGGCACCGGCAACCAGCTTACCAAGAGCAACAATGCAGGCTCCTGTAAGGGTTGCAAGATCGATAATTAAATCCGACTTCACCTTTTGTTGAGCATAGACAAGAGCATCCGCCAGAATCAAACGTCCTTCTGCATCCGTGTTGTTAATCTCAATGGTTTTACCATTCAAAGCCGTTACTACATCTCCAGGACGAGTCGCATGACCGCTGGGCATATTTTCGCAGGTGGGAACAAAGGCATGCACTTCAATGGGTAAATCGTTCAAGGTTGCTAGCGTTTTCATCGTCGCAATAACAGCTGCCGCGCCTGCCATATCCATTTTCATGGTTTCCATAGAGCCGGATGGCTTCAATGATAAACCGCCGCTATCAAAGGTAATACCCTTACCAACCAGGGTAATCGTTTTAACTGCTTTTTTCTTGGGAACGTAGGACAAGTGAATCAGGTGAGGTTTTTCAACACTACCCATCGCAACCGCTGCAAATGCGCCCATACCCGCTTTTGCAATAGCATCACCAGACATAACCTCGCATTTTAAACCGGGGATTTGCTCAGCGCTCAATTTCAAGAAAGTCGGTGTCACATAGTTAGGAGAGTCATTCACCCAGTCACGGGCAATTATCGTCCCTTCTGCAACAGCTTTTCCTTGCTCCAGTCCTAATTCTATTTGACCAATTCGATTTTTATCCAGCTCAATAATAATCAAGGATTCAAGGGTTTTCGATTTATCCTGTTCCTCAGCCTCATCCGTTGCTTTTTTTGACGTATTTTTCTTACCCTTGCGAAGTTGAAATTGGTAGTTCGCCAAGTAAGAGCCTTCTGCCAATATGCGTGCAGCCGATTGCACGGGATGGCCACCAATTCCCGCTCCGTGGAGGATTGTTGCAACCGTTTGAATTTTAAGCTTTAAGCATGCACGAACGGCAGCAGCGCTGGCTTGACGTAAGGTAGCGGCAGTCATTTTTTCAGACTTCCCCAACCCGACAATAATAACGTAGGGAGAAGCAATGCGGCCATAAGTCGGTAATACCAGGGTTTCACCCAACTTACCCTTAAAACCGCTTTTAATAGTTCTTTTCAACTCTTGGCTGAGAATACCATCCAGTGCCTTATCCACAGCCCCTGTACCGCCAGCGGGTTGTGTAACGCCTTGGAAGAGATTAATGATAAGGGCATCCACTTTTGCGGCAGCAATATCACCTTGTTTAACCGTAATTTTCATAATGAATCTCTCCCGCTAAAAACCTACACAGCCTACCTTTTCTGGCGACCCCCGTATCCGTAATGCCCCAAGGGCAAACGGCTCCGTTGTCTCCCTAATAAGCCTTTTGCCTATTATAACGATGGCGATCTTTGATTTCAAACTCTTCCAAGACTGACAAGCTAGAATAAGGACGGCAAAGAAGAGAGTGGGTGGGCTATAAACAAGAATGCTTTCGATTCTCTAAGCTATAATTGCTGTGTGGATGATGAAAGGGGAAACAAAGGACAATAGAAACCATGTGGCTATACCCATTAACAACCTTCAATCAAAAATTTCACGCCATCTCATGCACCCTTTTGCTGACGCTCTGTGTATTTTGCGAATCAGCTTCGGCTAAAGAGATTATTGCAAAACTATATGGCAAAACGATTTATCGCGAGGACATTGATGGTGCAAATAAAAGTCTTAATTCATTAATCATTCCTGCACTTTATAAACGCTTTTCTGAACAAAACCACATTGTTGTGACTGAATCGGAAATTAAAGCATTCAACAAAAAATTTGAAGCATTCAACCCCAAGGAGGAATTGGCGAATAGTTCCACAACGCTTCAAGAACGTAAAATAATGCATGATCTGGCTCAAGCCATGGTACTCAACTGGAAAATCAATAAGGCACTTTATAAAAAATATGGTGGCGATGTCATCTTTCAGCAAGCCAATCCTCTGGAACCGATTGGAGCTGAACGTCAATTTTTACAAGAACAAGAAAAAGCTGGCTCTTTCCAGATTCTGGATGCCCAAGAGCACACAAAATTCTTCAATTACTATTTACAATCTCATCATTCTTTTATAATTCCCCCATCCAAGGTTAATTACGACATACCTTGGTGGGAGCAAAAATAGCAGCATATGGACTCAAAGTACAGCACTGCTTGCCTTTGCCTTGAAAATAGCCTAGAGTTTGAATAGGTAAGGCTAGGGGGAGGCTCAAATGAAAATCGTGGTGTTTATTAAGCAAATTCCTGACAATACACGCCTTCGTTTTCAAGACGATCAGGTCGTTACCGAGGGTGTTCCTACCATGATGAACCCCTTTGACGAATACGCCTTAGAAAGCGCGATTCGTCTGAAAGAGCAAGTCGGCGGAGATGCTTCCGTGACGGTGATTTCTCTTGGAAGTAACGTGAAAGAAACCCTCAAAAAAGCCATAGCCATTGGAGCTGATGCTGGGATAATTTTGCAAGATCCTCTTTTTGAAAGCACTGATAATTCCGGTGTCGCGAAAGCATTAGCTGAGAGCGTTAAAAAGCAGATTCCCGATTTTGGAATGCTCTTTTTTGGACAAGTTGCCTTAGATGACGCCGATGCCAAAGTAGGCCCCCATGTAGCAGCACTGCTGGATATTCCCAGCCTGACATTAGTGAAACAGGTTGACTCAAAAGGGTCCGGGCAGTATAGCGTAACTCGTGAGACAGGTTTAGGCATTGAAGACTGGAGCTTGGGAGAAAAAGCTGCCCTTTGCGTTATGAAGTGCGATTATGAACTTCGCAGCAGCAATATTAAAGGCGTCATGAAGGCCAACAAAGCTGAAATACCAATCTTAACAGCCGCTGACTTAGGCTTAGATGCAGCTGCCCTAAATGCAAAAGTCGCAGTGGTTAAAAGTTGGCAACGCCCCGCCAAAGGAGAAGGCAAGGTTATTGATGGATCTGACGTACAAACGGCCGTCTCTCAATTACTGCACTATCTTGAAACTGAGGCACACGCACTCTAATTTTTTATTTCAAAGGGATCCAATTTAATCGTAAAGTATTTTCGATTGAGGGCTGAAATCATGAGTGACTCAAAAGCAGTCTGGCTAATTACATCGTTAAATGCATCTGCAACTCTACCTGAAGTAACAGAAGAAGCGTTTAATCCCGCTTTGCTCGTTGCAGAAAAAATGGGAAGCTCCGTCTCGGTTATCCTACTAAGCGGTCAACAAAATTCTCAATCCGCATGTGAAGCATTGGGGCATTTGGGTGCAAGCAAAGTCAGAGTTTTAGCCTCAAGTGGCGCTGCTAACGAAACCCCAACTGAAACCGCGAAAGCTATTGCCGAACTTATTCGAGCTGAACAACCTGGCACCGTATTTTTAGCTGGAAGTGACTTACAAGATATCGCGCCCAGAATTGCGGCCTTAAGCGAAAGTGCCTTGATCTCTCAGGCATCTGCAATTGAAGTTTCTGGAAATGACGTATTATCCACGCGCTCCTACTATGGCGAAGCGCTCTTACGTCAACTTAAAAGCAACACCCCGACAAAGCTGATTACACTCAAAGCAAAAGCTTTTCCCAAAGCGACAATCGATGCAAGCAAGCAAGCATCCGTTGAAAACTTAGCAGCCATCAGTGATAGTTCCGACACTTTAAAACGCCTTTCTGTCCGCCCCTTAGAAAGCAAAGGCGCAAAGCTGGAAGAAGCAGATATTGTCGTTTCTGGTGGGCGCGGTTTAAAAGAGGCCAGTAATTTTAATATCGTGGAAGATTTAGCCACCCTTTTAGGAGCCGCGGTTGGCGCGTCGCGCGCGGTTGTGGATGCCGGTTGGAGACCGCATAGCGAGCAGGTAGGGCAAACTGGTAAAACAGTAAGTCCCAAGCTCTATATCGCACTTGGTATTTCAGGTGCTTTACAGCATTTGGTTGGCATGAATACCAGTCAACGAATTATCGCCATCAATCGAGATGAAAATGCACCCATTTTCAAAAGCTGCGATTTTGGTGTGATTGGCGACGTCACAGCAATCGTCCCCGCTCTAACCCAGGCTATTCGAACGAAGCAGGGTTAGCATTTTAATAAAAATAATCTATTAACAAACAGGTCGATTTATTAATAAAATCGGTCTGTTTGTTAATTTACATGTAAATTTATTCTAAATTAGTCGACCGGTCTATTTTGTTTTGGTATTTTAGAGGTATCCTTACCACTGTTCATCATTCCTTATTCATCCAACATTTATTCAAAAAGGTAAAGGTATTATGACTTCTGTACAAGGCTCTACGCCTATGTTTCAAGGTTCAAAACCAACTGTAAAAACAAGGCTCCAAAAAAGTTTTTCCACTGGAACCTTATTTAATGATGCAAAACAGAATACCTCAAAGCCAAATTTTCGTTCATTGACTCCATCGAATCAAAAAAAGATTCAATCACCTCGATTTAGTTGGCTAAAAAAACGTCCTTCTGGAGAAGCCCCTGGATCAGATAAAAGCTCTACATGGGAAGATTTAAAAAAAGCTGCCAAGTATCTTAATTCAAAGACTGGTCGCCATCGTAGTGCCTCTGCACCAAACTCAAAGGTCTCTACACCATTTTCAATGTCTAAATCAAGCCTGGTAAGTGAAACACAGTCTAAAGCATCTGAAAATATGCCGAGAGATTTGCTAGCACCTTTAACTACAAGCACTGGCTCAAGTACTACTCGACGTCGTAGTGCATCTGAACCACTGCAATCTAATGTAAATCGCAACTCTGATTCAAGTTTTAGACTTAGCCAAATTTCCACACCTGAATATTTGAGAAGGCTGGATCAAATAATGGGAAATCGAGAAATCTCGATCCCTACGCCTTTAGAGCCCGTAAAGGCTGTTCAAATACCTCCCGGTGAAAATCGAGCTACACTTATTACTGGTGGACTGAATAGAGGTTCGCGTCTCCAAGAAAAAGAAGAATTACACAGATTACTTGCATCAAAAGAAATGAACCCTGAAACTGATATACACGTCTATGAACATGTACACGTTACAGAAGAGGCCAATCCTCATCCGGCTTTAAGAAAGTCTTCTTTTGAGGCAAATTTATCCACCAATAGGCCAGAGGTACCACCTGAAGTATCTGAGTTCGTTGATGCTGAAAAAACTAGAGACGTTGATTCCAGGCTAAAAGGTGCTAAAAATAGAGATTACCATGGTCAAGAGCTCCTTGCCATTTTTGGACCACCAATTACTCCGACTCTTCCTAACTCTAATGCCATTGCAGCCACGAGTACCTCAGCAAAAACTCTTAGCAGAAAACTATTTCCAGACTTCGGTAAACCCATCCAAAAACTTGCCGGAGCTTTGAAACAATTTAAAAACAGCTCAAGTAACAGCTCCCAAACCGATTTAGGAGAAATACCCCTTCCACCAATACACACTTCTTCCTTTCCATTAAATGCTGCAACAAATTCAACTGTTAATGCTTCTTCTATTTATACAAGACGTCGCTCTGCCACCATGTCTGACTTACCTGACAATATAGCGTTTCCGGTTAAAACGATTGTCACCACAGGCAAAAAAGGTAATCCAAGAGCTATTGATGAGTTTGGACTTGGTAATGACGTTAATCCCTGGGATATTGAGCCGCCACCCGCGGAGACAGATAGCAGTAAGGCAGCTTTGCCAAATCAACTGCCTCAACCAGGAAGCAAAATTGCAGCCCGGTATGGTACAAGCGGAGATATCACTGAATTACCTCAGCCGTTGAAAAGAGATATTCCCAGTTCTCAATGGAGCAGGAAAGCTTTTAATGAGATGGACACTTTAACACAAGGCTCTGGCCCATTACGCGAAATAACAAAAGATGATTTAAAAAAGCTTACAACCTTTGTAAAACCTGGAGAGTATGCTCATTACCTCAATAAAGATGGAAAGACAGATGGACAGCGAGACCCTGAGGCCTTTAACCGTCAACGTAAAGAGCGTCCATATTCAATAGCTTCAATTTCAGCGGAAGAACAAATGCCGGGTCTTGTTGCAGCACCACCTACAGCAATCACAACGCCTTGGGAAAAAGATCTTGAGAATCAGACTCCTCAATCTCGACTTCCAAAATCCAACAAACCTAAACGGGATTCGATGACAGAGTTTCTATATGATACTTATTCATAACTTGGCATGGAACATAAAATAGAGCTAAAAATGCTATAAGAGCCCTTTCTTGCTGCTCATTTGAGGCATTTCCTAAAGTGGATATTATCTCAACTTTTTCTTGAAGTGGTATAAAGGAGGCACAATAATGATGCAATGAGCTTGGAGGATTACCCATGTCTACAACCGAAATTGATATTAGAGGTCCCTTGCCTATCGGAAGCAAAGCTCCCGATTTTGACTTACCTGCCACCGGTGGCAAGTCCATAAAGCTCAGTGATTTTGCAGGCAAAAATCTAGTAATTGTTTTCTACCCTAGAGATAAAACGCCTGGCTGTACCCGTCAGCTCTGTGCGTTAAGAGATGATCTGTCTTCTTTTTCCGCCGCTAATACTGCAGTCATTGCCAGCAATCCTGGTAGCTTAAGCAGTCATGAAAGTTTTGTAGAAACTTATAGCTATCCGTTCCCCATTTTAGTGGATGCTGATCGCCACATGGCGCGTTCGTATCATGCCCTAAAGGAGGATGACAAAGGTGTTGTCCGCACGGTATACATTGTAGATGGCTCTGGAGTCATTCGTTTTGCGAAAGCAGGAATGCCCACAGATGCAGAACTATTGGAAGCGATAGGCAGCTTCTAAACGTCTGATAAAAGCCTTTTTACCATTCTTTATTTGTATATCATCTATCAAGGTGTGACTGTATTTTCACGTCAGGGGAGATCTGGAAGAATGGTTATTCACTTAGCGCTTCTAATGTAAGGAAGCTTGTTTTTGCCTTTCGGACTTGATGCCAATACAGCAACAACCTTTGTAGTACCGATTGCTCAGCAAGCGGCACAAACGGTGCCGTCCGTACTACCGTCTTACAAACAAACCATGCAAGCCGTTTCGCCTTATCTGCCCTTATCCATTCAACCCGATAACGACAATAAAGGGACATCTGAAAGCAAAGATCCCTCTCTCTATGCACAAGCGAGCCAACACTTTAAAGCGGGTGCTCTTCCCTGGGTGGGAGATAGCGGTGCAACGCAGGCCAATACCGGGTTATGGTACCTTAGCCAAGCTTTACAGAGCCAATGGAAGCTCCAACAGCTCTGGCAGGCTCAACTGCTCTATAGCCAAAACAACACCCAAAGACAATTGATGATGGTACAGGCACGCCTTAATGCCGTAGAGCAAAGTAACCGTTCTTTAAATAACGCATTAATACAAAGTTATCTCGCTCAGTCTCCTCAAATGACCACTGCGGGAGACACTTCTAACAAAAATTTAAACGTGATGGCCTAACAATGGCAGCTCCTCCAAAAACACAATCCATTTCAACCCTCAGGAATTTGCCTCAAAAAGACCTGGCAAATAGCTTAGCGCTTTCAGGACTCTTAAAAACAGTTCAAGAAGACCCTATCAGCTCAAATCTGAATGGTGCCATCCTACTCAATGTCGGAAGTCTCGCCACTTTTCTCTCTTTCGGCTCATCATGGCCTGCCCGCTTAAATTTAGGCTGGATGAATTTGGATTGGCAAAACTCAAGTATAGACGCTCTTCAAATTAATGATCTGGTGTCAGATACGCGGCGCGAGCAGCGCAGGAGCGTAAGCATAGACGGCACTAAGTGCGCATCCGAGCAGTGCAGCAACAAAGTAGATGACAATCAGAGCGTTGATTTGAAGAGCGTCTATGATTCTTCAATAGACTTATCCAAAATAGTCCAAGAAAACCGAGATGCCATTTTAGATTGCCTTACCACCCATGCCGGTAAAGTCATTCATAATGTGGCACTAGGGAGACGAGTACTGCTCGCAGAGTCACCATTTCATCAAAAACTACTAAGCCTGCAAGCAGCAAGCTCTGTATTTCGTTCAAAAAACGCCCTCTATTCAGGCTTAAATGCAGACTTTTTGAGATGTATGCTTAGCAAGGCAGGCTTAGCCTGGATATCTCACCATACGGATCCCTCAGAGTTTTATCCTCTTATCAGTTACGCACTAATTTTATCGGCACTCTCCAGCTTCTTTGCTATTGAGTGGTTTGAAGCGTGCTATCCCCTTCAGCCAGAAGCCGCTATGTTGACCCACATGCAGCGCTTACAAGCGATAGTTCATCATGAATACTTAGCTGATTCTCTCCATACCCATTTACTCGCAAGTTACTCCGACAACTTTCGAGCCTTACGTCAACTCTTCCCTGATTTTAAGGATCAAATTGAAGGACGAGTTAAAGATGTGGATTCAATTACCCACAAGCTCAATTCAATTTTGCATCCGGAAAATAGAGAACCGGTTAAAAGTGTTGAGGATGCAGCCAACTTACTCAACGATGGCCATGGATTTACCATTGCCTTAAAGGAATCTTCCAGGGTCAACATTCTCTCAATTCGCGATACCTTACTTGAAGCGATTGAAACAGGAAGAATTCTGGTCCACGCCGTTAAGAATTACCGAGGGCCAGATGTCGATTGTCCACCTTATTTTGAAGAAGTGGATATTACTTTGTTGAATATTGCAGTCCAAAATAAAAAAAGCGGAAAGGCATCAGTCAACCCGGAAGAGGTATCAACAATCATTGTTAAAAACTCTGGCTATACGACAACGCAATTGAATTTACTCATCAAAAATCCTGAAACAGGATATTATGATCTTCCCGAGATTGATCTGCACATTTGTGGCGAGAAAGTTTATGATTTCTATAAGGGAGCCGATCACCTTATCTATGATTGTCGAGTAGGTAAGGATTTAGCCAAGCATAATTCCTATATCCGGGCACAAATTTTAATTGAGGCAAAACCTTTATTAGAGACCATCCAAGATATTTCCGAAGAGCAATTTCAGCGCTTTACAGCCTATCGGCAGAAAATTTATACCTACTTACGCCGGTTGGAACGGGGAGAAGAGCATTTAAACCCGCCTGAATTACCGGCTGAATTGCCTGATTGCTGCCATTTAAATAACCTAACCCGCTTAAGTAACTTACAACGCGCACTGATTCGTGAAGCCGCAAAACACTCTAACGGACTTTACCACTCTCTTCCGAAAAATTGACCGCCAGACGTAAGCAGTACTTAACGTTAACGGATGTGATGATGAACAAGTTTCCAATTCATGAAGAAATTGCTCGTTATACCCCGATGGACGAGGAAGCCATTGGCCTGAAGGCCTTTGTTGTTAGTGATGTTCACTTAAACAACCATCCTGAAAACCCGGATGAGGATCCCCACACGCCCAGACCTCGAAATTTCTGGCGATTTTTAACGCAACTCAACAAAGAAGTGAATCCTGAAGATCGGGTTATTTTAATCCTCAACGGGGACATACTAGACATCACCGGTTCGTGGACCGATGATGTGATGCCCTGGGATACCAACCGCAGTGCCGTCATCTCAGCTATTAATGAAACCTTATCCGGCATTCTGGAAAATAACTTGGCTGCGGTGGAAGAACTCCAAAAAATACTGCAACACCCGAATTCCGAAATGATTTATGTTTTTGGAAACCACGATGGGTTATTGCAGCATTACCCCGAATGTCAGGATGTTATTCGTAACTATTTGTCGAATCGAAATGCTGAAATCGGGCAACGCATCCAATTTATGGAGCATTATATTTGCCCGGAATTAAACTTATATGCTGCCCACGGACATTTGTTCGATCCGTTTAACCGCCGTTTGCTACCCGGTGAACCTCCCCTGGGGGATGTTATCAACATCTTGATCGTAAACCGCTTTGTTGAAGTGGCCCTACGCCGCCTACGAGAGGAAGGCTATACTGACGAATTGTTAGCGCGTATGCGAATTCGACTCCACGATATTGAATACTTACGACCTTTAGCCTTAGTTCCTGTCTGGATTCAAAATCTGGCGCATCAATTTCATAATCACCCTCAAAGCAAAGGCAAAACTAAAGCCATTGATGTGATTTTGATTGACGCGATTGCAGAAATTTTATCTAACCCTGCAACCATGAAGTTTTTGACTGAACGTTTACACCTGCCAGGACGTTTTCTCAAACTGATTATTTTATCGACAATTCGTCTGCCTGCAATTCTACCGGTAATGTCCTTTCTTACCTCTAAAATTGCAAAACAAGGGCATTCCAACAAAGTTCAATACAAGGCCGCGCAAAAACTCTATCGCGGCCATGGCTACCGATTGATTGCCTTTGGACACACTCATGTCCCAACAGTTTCGCCCATGAGTGAAAGCGCCTACTATTTCAATACAGGTAGCTGGAAGCCAGTTATTAATCTATTCAAATTCAGCAAGGATCCCGTTGAACTCGAATACCTGAACCCGGAAGTTCAGTTCAACAAGGTTGAGCGCTCCGGCATTCTCAGAATTTTCAAACCCTTTAATGCTACGCATCAACCGGCAGAATTCTCTCTACAGACGGTCCAGAGCGGCTTAAATTAGTGCTTCAAGGTTCCAAACATCCGATCGCCAGCATCTCCGAGGCCTGGCACGATGTAGGCGTTCTCATTGAGGCGTTCATCCACCACGCCCGTGAAAATGTAGATATCAGGGTGGTGCTTAACGAGGTTTTCAATCCCTTCTGGCGCCGCAATAACGCAGGCAAAGCGGATATTTTCCCCAGGAACGCCCTGTTTTTTCAGCAGATCAATAGCGGCAACAGCAGATCCACCGGTTGCCAGCATCGGATCGGTTACAAAAATCTGGGCTTTCTCGTAGCTTAAGGTATCGGGCAACTTGTTGTAGTAGGTTACAGGCAAGTAAGTTTCTTCATCCCGGTAAAGCCCTAAATGACAAACCCTTGCTGTGGGAAGCAATTGAGCTGCTTCTTCACCCATAACCAAACCAGCACGCAGAATTGGAACAATTAGAAGAGGAACATCCGGTGATAATGTTTGTCCAACCGTTTCCGTAATCGGAGTTTTTACATTGCGAGGGGAAAGTGGCAAATCCCGACTGGCTTCAATCAGAACCAGCTGGGAAACCCGCTTCATAGCCATGCGGAAAATTTCCACACTGGTTTCGCAATCACGCAAAATGGTTAAGTAATGCCGCAAAAGAGGATGATCGCAAACGCTGACCTTGGATTGAACCGTCGTAGATAAGTTTGTCATGGGGTGGCTAAATTCCATGTTGGGCAAGGGAAACTATTGGCAACAAAGTATCACAAACTATGCTTCAGTCGTTTTTGTAAACTATCAATCACCAAATTGGATGCCTAATGAGCCTTTTTTCACCGCAAAATTACGCCTATTCATCGCCTTTTAGCGCACCATACTATCCGTCTCAAACCGGATATGCCGCTTCAGCCTCTTCTACTAACAGTACTGGCGGTGTGGGTAAAGCTCAGGAAGCACAAATGCTCAATAAAGCCCTTGAGCACTTAGGCCAAATTCAAAATCGCCCGGAAGATGTCGCAGCCCTTAAGAACCTTGGCATTACTCCATTATTTAATAATGGACAAGATGCTCTGAAAGTCATCCGCGACAAAAATATCGAAGTCGGATTTGGTGATATGGGAGACAGTCCCGCCCATGCCGAATGGCAATCCGATAAAAACCGCATTGTCATTAACCAAAAATACAAGAACGACAAAAGCCCTGAGAATTTATATGCCATGTCGGAGGCTATCTATCATGAGGCTGGCCATGCCAGTGGCAATGGAGACAATCAGTCCTCCGTGCAAGAAGAGATCAATTGCCTGGCTTTAAATGCCCTCGGTTACCGCTACCATGCGGCTAGTGATCCTGCTTATGCAGCCTCTGCATCGAAATCGCCCCTTATTAGCAATGGTGTTGCCCTCTACAGCAAACTCTTCTTTGAAGACCCCGATCCAACCCGACAAGCTTTAGTCCGCCGGGTTGCAGATAAATATGGAGATCTGCCGTTATCCAGTCCAGGTCATCCTGTTCGAAGCGATGGTGCAAACCTCGCCAATCGGGTTGCAGAGCTTGTGCGTCAGCGCGAAAAAGCCAATTATTATGTCCCGACGTTGAGTCAACAGAGTCCTTCTGGCGCCGCTGCTTAAAAAGCCTTAAATCGTTCTTTAATAACCGAATACATTTTTGAACAGCTATTAAAAGAGCTCTTAGAGAGAACTTAGTCTTTAAAGCAAGCTGTGAAGCATTGATTGTACTTTAGTTGCACTGATTTTTTATGTACGCTTCCATACACAATCCTAACTGTGCCTAATATTGACGATGTCTATCCGCCTCTCATTTTTCATTCAACCTAGGTTTTTCAGAGAAGCCCTACCCCACGCCCACCAGTCAACCCATACCACTTTAAAACCATCAAAAGCTGACTCTTTTCAGAGCCGTCCAGGCGACTCTCCTGCGTCGAGCCAGCAAGTTGATTTTTCAGGCAAATTAATCAATAGCAACCTGATTCTTCTACCACCTCGAAAATCAGGAATCATATTAAATGGCAGTAGTGGTGGAACGATTGATATGATTGTAAGCCCTGAAGGAGCTCATTTCCTGGGAAATGGAAATGGCAGCATACTGGCTAACTCTAAAGAAGCTGCTGCACACGAACATTTCAATATGTTCAACCAACCCGTGGATAGCTCCAACATAGATCGCCAACATCAAAAAGAATTAACTACTAATCTTGTCAATCAAATGACAGCCTTGAATCGAGCAAATGGCACTAAGGTCAGTGGTATGGTTCTTACGCACGGCACGGATACGATTATGGAAACTGCCGCTTTGCTTTCATACCAACGACCGAAGATCCCTGTTGTCATCACAGGCGCTTGGATCAGTGCCGGTAAACCTGGCTCCGATGCAATTCAAAATATTCAACGGGCAAAGCTACTGGCCTCTACACTCCACGTGCCTGGCGTTTTTGTTGTCATTGGAAACGATATCCACTTAGGGTCTCAAATTAATAAAGTTCGCTCAGGGCCTTTATCTCCACCGAAATTCAACCTACATGGGTCTTTGAATAAAGCTCAAACCGAGCAGCCTTATTTTACAAGCCTAAATGGGCAACCCATCGGACATTTTGATCAACAAGGTCGCATTTTCCTGGATTATGCTCAACTAAAAGCCTTAGACCATTGCCACTCGCAACAGCCCGACTATTTAAAAAGACAGGTTTCAACTCCTATACATCCCGCCTACGTTGAACACTTGGTTATTAATGAAAGAACACCTTATAAAGTATTTGAGGATTTATTCAAACGCTTATCTCAAGAAGCAAAACCTAATGGAACAGTTTTAGAGGGGGAATGGGCGCATCATCCCGAACAGGTAAAAATTGCTGCGTTGTTAGAAAAAGCCCGTGAAAGCGGAATCTATGCTGTTACCACAAGCCAAAGAGCCGGACTTTTCAATAATATAGAAATTCCACCCATACATTTGCGAGCCAAACTAGCAGCTTTACTGGGCTCCCAACAGCCTGAGGTTTTACAAAACCTTCCGGCCTTACTCCGGCAGAACTTAACCGGTGAAGTCATTGGATCGGACCTGGCACGAAAAACCTGGTTTCAGCTCCCTCTTAAACCTGTAAAACCCCGCGAAGTGCTTCTTGTAACACCTTCATTTTCAGCCAAAGAATTGCAAGATGCCTCTCAACGACTCTTAAATCATCCTTCCAAAGCAAAACCCAAGCTGTTACTTGTCGGCTTCGGTGACGGTCATATTCCCATTGGCTCTTTCACTTTAGAAGATCGTATTATCAACAATATAAAATCAAAGAAGCCCGCCTTAGCCAAAAGCTTACAAAAAGCGATGCAAGCCAAAACAGGGATTGAAGCCGATTGGACTGTAACCAATGCTCATTCCACGCTAGCCAGCATCATGGGAAACACCGAAAAGGCCGTCGATCATTTAAAAGAAGCCTTAAAACTCAGTCATCCCAACCTTGATGCAATTGATCAGGCACTAAGGCAAGGGATTGATGTTCGCATGGATACCAAGGTTTCCAACTCTCCTGCCACACTAAAAAGCTACGAAATTGGCACGATTTTGAGCTACCTTGGCGTAAAACCAATTTAGAATGCACTGGTAATTGCATCTACTGCGTTGCTGCGGCACTGAGCAGTGCTCACGTATTTCTTATACGCTGCGGCATGCTCAGCACCTAGCGCCTTATATCTGCTAATTATCAGTACATTCTAATTAAAGCAACGTAAAATTTGAGTCAAAATATAGCTTTTCAGAGGCTTACCTTCGCCTGATAATGGCAATAGTGAATCCTGATAGAGAAGGGGCGTTCAATATGTCTGCTGATGATTCCTGTATTTTTTGTCAGATTGTTCAGGGAAAAATTCCTGCCAAACCTGTGTTTGAGACGGATACTGTCTTTGCATTTTCCGACCTAAGCCCACAAGCACCCACCCATATTTTAGCAATCCATAAACGTCATAGCGCACAGTTCGCACACAGCGATGACACTCTATTAGCGGAGCTTTTTTCCGGGGTCCGTACTTTAGCTGAAACGCTTGAGTTAAAAGACTACAGGCTTGTTGTCAACAATGGAGAACAAGCTGGGCAAAGCGTATTTCACCTCCATGTGCATGTTCTCAGTGGGCGTTCATTCCAGTGGCCACCAGGCTGAACAACGCATAAAAATATCCTCTAACTTGTCTAAGCTAGAGGATATTTTTTGTTTAAAGCTGCTTACTTAGAATACACCGCAATGACGACCATGTTTTTGGTTATATTTTTGGTGGTATTCTTCAGCCTCATAAAAAAGGCCTGCTTCAACAATTTCTGTGACGATGGGTCCTGCGAAATCTTTGGTTGCCGCAAGGCGATCTTTTACCAGCTGTGCGGTCCCACCCTGATGAGGTGAGTGATAAAATACCGCTGAACGATACTGACTACCAACGTCTGGGCCTTGACGGTTGAGAGTTGTGGGATCATGGATTGCCCAAAACTTTTCCAGCAAGGTTTCATAGCTCACTTTTTCAGGATCAAAATCAACTTCAACCGCTTCCGCATGTCCAGTCGTATCCGTACAGACCTGTTTATAGGTTGGATCTTCCAGTTGGCCACCAATGTACCCTACACGAGTAGCAACAACGCCGGGCACTTGTGCAAAAAGTTCTTCAACTCCCCAAAAGCAGCCTGCAGCAAATGTGGCTTTTTCATGGGTCATTTTTAAAATCCCTTCCATTGTTTGATTACTCGATGAAAGGCATTTAAACCTCTCAATGCTTATTATTCCATATGGTTGTGCTCCTGCCATCCCACAACGGTCTAATAGCATGCAGTACAAAGGTTTTTCCAACTTAAAATTTACCAGTTGATCAGAATTAGAGCCTATTTATGGTCAAATTTCCGCCCCTACTCTGAGTTTAATGCCGTATTTTTTTAAAAAAGAAGTTCTAGTTGCAAATGATTCTCAAATAGATTATTCTAAGTTTATCAGTTGAGAATAATTTTCAATAAGACAGCAATGCCACCTCTGATTACCTCCAGTGGCTTGCTGTTTTTCTTTTGGTACCTATTTGATTGTTTTAATAATTGTTTATTTGTTGATTCTTTTTATCAAAAAGAAAAATCGAGAAGTAGCTTCAGCTCTTCTCGATTTTTCTTATTTAATATCCAAATTTTAGGACGATGCTTTTTTCGCAGGGAAGAAGCGGGCAACTTCTTCTTTAGCTTCTGTCAAGTTGCCAGAAACGTGTAAACAGTTCTCTGTTGAATCTTGAGCGAACTGAGCACGAATTGTTCCTGGCGGTATGGGCTTCGCCGTACCTAACACATCACGCAGTCTGGTGAGAGAGCCAGGGGGTCCTGCCATTTTAAATACCAAGCTGGGACCACTCTCCATAAAATTTGCCAACGCCGGGAAGAATGGCTTTTGCAAATGCTCCGCGTAATGCTGCTCTGATAACTTCCTATCGAAAGTGACTACTTTCGCATCAACAATTTTAAAGTTCATATCTTCCATAATGGTAAGAATGCGGCCGACAATGGCACGCTTTAGTGCATCAGGCTTAAACATAGAAATCCAGGTTTCTTCTGCTGGCTTCGCTTTCTTTTGGGCAGAAGTCTGAACTTTATCCTCTGCTTGAGGAATAAACTTTTTAACAGCCATTTCTGACTTCCCTACTGTCGAAGCAGGGAAAGAGGATCCGAACATTACTTGCATAGGGGACTTTCTGGTGATTATATAAACTAAACATATTAATATAGATTCAAATTTGGGGTATTGTAACAAGCTGAAACCAGCACAGCAAGCAAGGTTTAGCTGACTGTTTTTAGAAAACCTTAGCTTAAACTGACTCTCAAATAGATTCTGATGCGGATGACTCTTATTGATGACTCTTAAACGTAAACCTCGTATTGCTATTGTTGGTGCAGGTTTTAGCGGAACCCTCGCCGCTATCCAGTGCTGCAAACAATTAGATGCAAGCATCTCAAAACCCAAGAATTATTCAGTGCTCCTAATCGAGCAAAATTCTCAATTTGCTTTAGGAGCTGCTTATTGTACAAGCCAGGTCGAACACCTATTGAACGTACCCGCATGGAATATGAGCGCATTTCCTAACGATCAAAATCACTTTCTGGATTGGCTCACCCAAAACAACTACAAATTTGGTAAAACAGATCTCGTCCCTAGGTATATTTACGGCAAATACCTACAAAGCTTACTAAACGATGCTCAGGCCCAATACGCAGAGCACTTACAACTGATCCAAAACACAGTAATTGCCATTCAGCCACAAACCGGTAATGGTTCAAATTTCTATGAAATTGAATGCAAAGATGGACAAAGGCTAATCGCAAATCAGGTTCTTTTAGCACTCGGGAATTTCCCGCCTCAAAACCCTCCGTTAAACGAAAGCTCCTTTTTTAAAACTTCCAAACGTTATTGGAGAAACCCTTGGCAAGGCGGTCGTAGCACCATTCCTGAAGATGCAACATGCCTGATCATCGGAACAGGGCTAACGATGGTCGATAAAGTCCTTGCACTTAAAGCCGCTGGCCATACCGGAAAATTCATCGCGCTTTCTCGCCATGGGTTTCTCCCCTTTCCACACAGTTCGTCTTCTCTTAACCCCGTTACAAAACCATGGACAGATGCTGAACTAAAAGATGTTGCAAAATCCCCTAGAAAACTTTTCCGCTGGCTACGCGCACAAATGAAACAAAGCTCTGACTGGCGAGTCCCAATTCTCAAATTAAGACCCTCCCTTCAGCGCATTTGGAAAAATTGGCCCAGTGCTGAAAAAAAGCGTTTTCTAAGACACTGTCGTGCCTGGTGGGATGTTCGTCGTCACATGATTGATGACACCGTTTCCAGGCAATTATTGGCCCTGCAAGCATCTGGACAGTTAAAGATTATCGCCGGGCGCTTAAAAAGCGTGGAAGAGAAAAACGAGCAAATTCTTTGCAAATACTGGGATCGACACAGTAAAAGGGAGCAGGAATTGAATTGCGATTGGGTCATTAACTGCATTGGCCCCGATGGCGGGATTGCCAACAGCCAGAATCCACTAATTAAACAACTCCGTGACAGTAATCAAATTCAGAGTGATAGTCTAGGACTGGGATTAAATATAGATGAGCAATACCGCTCCCTAAATGCTGTGGGAAAATCTCAAGCCAATCTGTTTGCCATGGGTCCTTTACTCAAAGGCCTGTTATGGGAAAGCATCGCCGTGCCTGAACTCAGACAACAGGCACTAGAAGTTGCTACCTGCCTTTTGGGATCTATTTAATTTGATAAACAAAGAATTTAGATCTATAAATTCTTTTAAACACTTTAATTATACCACTTGACATAACTTTTGTTTTTGGCAGACTGTATCTAAATTAATAAGGGATCAGATTTTACAGATATTTAGGGACGTAAAGCTTGATTTAACAGTTTTTATTATATTGATTCAAAAATCTTTAGTTTTTTCGTTGTGTGTGAATAGGAATAATTATGTTCGTAGGTTGTAGTAGATTTTCAGGGTTTTTACATCAAAAACTTAAGGCAAAGATGTAAAAAATCCAACTGCGGCGCAAATTTTTGACTTTTTCTTCATGCCTTTCCTATTTTTAAGGACAAAAGTCATCGAATTAAAGTAAACCAACGTAAAACAACAATACTGCTCTCTTGATACAAACAATGGTTTATAAACGAATGTGCTCCAAACTATCTTATATAAGTAATATTAATAGGATTTTTTATGACAAGCTTTGATTCTTCTTCAACGACAGGTGGCTATTTTGGCAGATCAACCCCTCATCCTAGAGGGAAAATATCCCATCGAAGTTATCGTCGTCAAACCAAAACCAAAGCAGGTCCTAAGCCCTCTTCTGAATGGCCTGTAGATACTTTAGATGAAACAATAACCCACAGACTTATTTCTCAAAAAGGATTACGTAGGGAGGAAAAAAGATTTCTACGAACTATGGGACCAAAATCGCCGGATGGGGCTGTGGCCTTGCTTCGAACTTTTCGACCTGACATCATACAGCATTATGTTAATACCGGAAAAAGGGGTTTCAAAGGAATTTTTCAGACTAAAAACCCACCAAAAGATATTGTCCTACATGAATGGCCTCAATCTACTTTCCTCAATCCAGGTTTTTTAACAAACTTAAAACCAGGCATTGGGCAGAAAGATCTTGAAACACAAACTCCCCGTATAAGAAGACAAAGTCATTCTGAAATACCTGATACACCAGCAAGTCCTATGGCCCCACCAAACCATAAGACAAGAAGGAAACACAAAGACCCTGAAATGCTTGTGGGCTTCAACGCACTACCCAACCCTATCCATAAGCCTAATGTGACAGCTCTGTGAGATAACAACTTATGGGTTATCCATAAACCGATCGGTAGCATTCAGCAATGCGGTCAGTATGCCCGGCTCATCAAAGGCATGGGCAGCATCTGGCACGATAGTCAACTTTGCCTGAGGGAGTGCCTGCGCTAATTCCCATGCATTTCGGACCGGGCAAATTAAATCGTAGCGTCCATGAATAATCTCTGTAGGAATGTGCTGAATTCGATGGGCGTCTTCTAACAACTGGTTCGCTTTAAGCCAACTATCGTGAACAAAGTAATGGCACTCAATACGCGCCATGGCCAATGCATGATGAGCTTCTTCAAATTTATCGATGACATCCGGTTCGGGAATGAGCTTTAGAGAAGCGCCTTCCCAGCCACTCCATGCAACGGCTGCTTCCAGTTTTTTGGATTCATTGTTACCGGTTAAAACATCGTAGTAGGCTCGAACCATGTCCGAGCGTTTTTCAGGCGCAATGGGTTTTTCAAACAGTTCCCAGCGCTCGGGAAAAACCCAATGAGCCCCCCGCTGATAAAACCATTCAATTTCTTCAGGACGGCACATAAAAATGCCTCGAAGAATGAGTCCTGTTACTCGATGAGGATGGGTTTCCGCGTAGGCTAAAGCCAGGGTACTTCCCCACGATCCACCAAAAACAACCCAGGATTCGATACCTAGTTTTTCTCTTAAAACTTCGATATCAGAAACCAAATCCCACGTTGTGTTATTTTCTAAGCCCGCATGGGGAGTACTTTTACCCGCACCTCGCTGATCAAACAAAATAATGCGGTAATGCTGCGGGTCAAACAACTGACGATGCCGCGCCGAAATACCGCCTCCTGGACCACCGTGCAGAAAAAGAACAGGCTTTCCTTTTGGATTTCCGGCTTCTTCGCAATATAAGGTATGCCCTCCTGGCACGGGTAAGAAAAAAGTCTGATTTGCTTCAATAGCAGGATAAAGTTCTCGCATACGAATGCCTCTAGATTAAAAGCTAGCCCTGAACTACACTGGGGTAGAAAAGCTATCCCTATTATATCCACCTCTGGCTAATACTTTCAGATACTCAGCTTCGTTATGCTATCTCAACACTATGAGAACTCTTTTCTGTCCCAATAGTGAAAGGACTTGGAATTATGGTCTACCCGCAACAACCCCCTCCTGGAGAATTTCCTGGTGAATATCCGCCAGAATATTATAATGGCGGATATGGTCCGCGCCCCTGGATGCCTCGGGTTCATACCGGATTCCGCTACTTTTTACTTTTATTGGTTATCCTTCTTATCGTTGGATACTTCACAGGCAATAATCCTTTACAACCAGTGACTAACGTCATCAACCCTGCACAACCCACTGGCGTCAGCACATCCAACCCGACAAATCCGAACGACTTCAATAATAATCCAGCAACACCAAACAATGCTGTTTCAGGCACCAACACCCACGCTCCTATGACGGTAACCACAACGGTTGCTCCGAACAGTCAAACGCCAAATGCCTATAGCGGCGTACCAGTTCCTGTTCAAAGCGCGGTCGATCCTCAAACGGAAATGTCTATTCGTGAATCGCAAGCGGCAGCCGATGCCACTTTCGATGCCAGAGCCCATAAGCTGAAAGCCATCAGAGCATCGAATTCACCGACTGTTCCAGACGGTTGGTATACTTGGTCCGTTGAAAAACGCGCCCGCTATGTCAGAGCATTAATGGATCGTATTGACGCCCCTTAGCACATCTTAAAGTTTAATATGGTAAAGTTTTTGGCCCATCAGGTTAATAACACTCAGACCCGATTGAGTCCACTCAGACTTAATTAAGGGTGATACTTCCTTTTTTAAATGCTCTGCTGTAACCGCAGTACCTTTATGTTGCTCATTTTCAATGGCATTAGCAAAATGCAGGTTATCCGGTACACTAAGCCAAATATGGTTCCCACCCTGTCCTAGCGTTTGCTTGACTGCATTATCAACTAGCACTTTTGCCAAGCCTTGTTTCTCATCTAGCAGATGAGGCTGAAGCATTATACCCGTATAGCCATGGCCTTTTGCGAGGGCACCTGCCACCCATTTTGTAGGACCATCCATTTGTAACAAATCCTTAATCTGACCATGGCTAATGGCACCGACTAGGCCTCCTTCAGCATTCTTTAATTCCCACAGGCTTGCATTTTTAGTCATATCTATCATTTTTTGATGACTTGCAGGATCGATTCCTTCCATCAATTTCATACTTGCAGAAAAGCTTCCGCTATATATTTTTGGTATATTTTTAATTGCGTTTTCCCACTCCTCTTGAGTTAAAGATCCAGTTTTATCCGATTTGCTATTGCCAAATAGATTAAAAGGATTTTCAACCGCATGCTCGGATGCAAACTTCCTAATCACATTTGGGTTTTGATCAACAAACTTCTTGATTAATGCTTCGTGCTTCGGATCCAGACGAACTTTTTGATACCGCTCGTCAAAATCTTTAAATGAAGCAGGTAAAGAATATAAAGTCATAAGCCTGGAAAGCTTCTCAGGATTTTGATAGCAAGCCATAACAGAAACAGGTTCAGCTTTTAGGTAATGCTCCTGTAAGCCTTTTGAAAAGACTGCTGTTTTATTTCCTTTTGGAATATCTAATCGATCCTTGCGTACAGGAAGAGGCTCAGAATATGATCCAGAGAGGCCATCCATTCCAACACGTGGGTCAAATTGATTGCCTGGTGACATAGGCATAGTCAACATACTTCAGCGCTCCTCTAAAAAATAAGGATAGAAAATCTAAAAGCATTAAAACTTGTTAATTAAATCTTGTGCGTTATTAAACTTGGTATATTCCTGTACTATCAAAGTAAACTCACTCAAAATCTAATTTTGGGTGTAAATTTTACAGGTCTATTTCCTTTGTTTCATAATAAGTTCAAATAAATCCAAATCCATGCGTAAAGGACGATCATGACGACTCCTAACCCTGCCTCACCCAATACCCATCTCAAACCCATCACCTTTAATGAAAATTCCGGCCAATCCCCAAGCATTGGCGGAGTATCCGTTAAAGACCTCGTAGAGCACTACGGCACGCCGTTGTATGTTATGGATGAAGCCACTCTACGTGCCAGCGCGCAAAGCTACCGTAAAACCCTGGATACAGTATACCCTGCTGCAAGCTTGCCACTTTACGCCTGCAAAGCCAATATGAATATGGGCTTGATCAAGCTAATGGAACAAGAAGGCATGGGCCTGGATGTTGTTTCCGGTGGAGAAATTTACACCGCTGTCCAAGCAGGCTTCCCTATGGAACGCGTATTGTTCAACGGCAATAACAAAACCGCTGAAGAAATTCAGATGGCATTAATTCATGGTGTTGGCCGCATTTCTGCGGATAACTTCCACGATTTATCCCTCATCCACCAAATTGGAACAGCTCTCAATAAAAAGGCGGACGTTTTACTCCGTATTACCCCCGGTATTGAATGCCACACCCACGACTATATTAAAACGGGTCAGGTTGATAGCAAGTTTGGTTTCGACCTCAGCCAGCTTCCAATGGCCATTGGGATGATTTTGGATGAGTACCAAGAAACCATTACTCTGAAAGGCCTTCACGCTCATATCGGTTCACAAATCTTCGAGACCCGCCCCTATACCGATCTCATCGAAGTTATGATGAACATCTACTACAATATCCGCGAACAATACGACGGCTTGATTCTCGAAGATCTCGATCTCGGTGGCGGGCTCGGCATTATGTACAGCAGCCAAGATGATCCACCTTCTGTTCCCGAAGCCATTCAACTCATTTCCGACAAACTGGTCAGCTATGCCCAAAAACTGCAGTACCCTTTACCCCGCTTATTGATGGAGCCCGGACGCAGCATGGCAGCCCCTGCCGGTATGACACTCTACCGTGTGGGCAGCATGAAGGAAGTCCCAGGCTTCAACAAGTTTGTGGCCATCGATGGCGGTATGGGTGATAACATTCGGCCTGCATTATACCAGGCTGCTTACACTGCCATTATTGCCAACAAGCTGAACCAACCGGTTGCAGAAACCGTCAACATTGTTGGTAAATACTGTGAATCTGGTGACGTACTCATTAAAAATTTAGAAGTCCCCGCTTTAGAGGCTGGCGATATTCTTGCTGTGTTCGGAACGGGTGCATACAACTACTCCATGTCGTCCAACTACAACCGTTTCCCCCGCCCTGCGATGGTTATTGTTGAAAACGGCAAAACCCATGTCCTCGTTCAACGCGAAACCTATGACACGATCATTCAGCAAGATCTGATTCCCAACCACTTACGGGAAGTAGAAGCGGCTGCTTGCGCAAACATTTAAACCTATCCTTATTTTCCCTTTATCGATCCCGTCCATGCTTCATTATGGACGGGATTTGATTTTAGACAGGAAATCAATAAAGCAGCCCTTACAATGAGTGCGTTTAATTCAAAAAAACATGATTTGACGAATGTCAAAAAACTTGTTATTCATGAGTAATAGTAATTCAGTTTCAGGTCTCCATTTCCAAAACAATTAAAAACAGAGGGTAGCACCCTCTTATTAAGTATCGACGGGATTTACTCACGTAATTCGCAATATTTAAGATGTCCACTTTAAGTATTAAATTGTAGTTTTCAGGTTAATTTAATCAATTAATGCAGCCCATTTTAAAAAAGGGGTAAATTGATCATGAGCAAAACTAAAAGCGCCATCCATGCCAGCAATGCGGGTATCGTTTTTCGCCCGGCACCCCAAGTTGTGGCCATGGCCACTGCCGCTGTCGGACGCTTAGAAAAATTGCTCATAATTTGCGATTTCCAAATAGAGGCCCTCGGAGAAAAAAGCGCTTCTGCAAAAGACTTTCCACATCGCGAGCTTTTGACATTAGCGCGTATGGTACTAAACCTTCAGAAGGATTTAGATAAATACGCCGCAATCGCTTACCCATCCACAAAAGAATTTCCATCCCCAAGCAACGCTGAAAAGCCTCTGGGTAAAATTCATTCCGATTCAAACAAAGAAGTAGATAGAGACAGTATTAATGACGGTATAGAAACCATTGCTGCAACGACAATCGAAATAACCTCTAACAAACAATCACTAATGACACAAGGCAGTACAAGTCCACGGTATGCATCTCAACCTCAATACAGTGGCAATCTCTACTCAGAGGCCACCTCTCCTTCCTACGGAATAACGCTTCAGGAAGAGGAAATACTATTTAATGGGAAAAAATCCTCTAAAAATCAAAAATTTTCCCATTCATTTTTCCAAAACCGTACTTCGAAGACAAAAAATGCAACTTAACGAATTAACGATAAAACTCAGCTTCAAGTAATTCAAAGTCACTCGTCTAGAAGGAACCCAGTATGCCCGCAAAAGGTGTTACGACTCCAATTCACACACCCAGATTACCAGGTAAGTCTACTGTAACTCGGAAAGTAGCCAAAGCTAGATTGACTACTAAACCACTTCATGTCTCAACCAAGGAAGAAATTTTTCCTATAAGTAATGCTGATCTCGATGCTTATTCCGAGCAAATGAACAAAAAACTTAGCGCTCGTAGAAAAGATGCTGCGGAAACTGCAGAAACATCTCCAACTACAACTGCCGCTAAAGGATTCAAAGAACACCCATTGGTTAAAAGTACAATTGGTCGTTTCATTAGATCAGATTAACATAATTCACATTGATTCCTTGAGAGGGTTTGTCTTATGCCAAACCCTCTTTTTGATTTAAAAAATAGCTCTCAAAGCAAGGTTTATAATAGGTAGTATCCCCCTTGCTTAAAAATAGAGAGAGCAACCCTATGAGCCAGACAAAATCCGATACTGCAGCAAAACAGCTTTCTCCTTTCGCTGACAGATTGAACGCTTTGCACACTGCCATGAAAGAGCAAAATCTGGATGCCTACCTGGCTTTAGCAGGGGATGAACACCTAAACGAATATGTTCCTGATCACGCACAACGTCGGGCATGGCTCACCAACTTCACGGGCTCTGCCGGAGATGCGCTCATTGGGATAAAAGAATCGTATCTCTTTGCTGATTCCCGCTATCACGAGCAGGCCGATCTCGAAGTCGATAATACCCTATATAATGTCAGTAAAATTGGTCGCCCTGAAGCCCCAAGCTTAGATAGCATTTTGACGAAATGGCTGGAAGCGAAACAATCTGAAAAGGGGTCTCGCTTTCGCTTGGGTATCGATATTCGCTGCATGCCCGTCCAGATGTGGGATAAATTTCAGAAGCTCGTTAACAATGGAAACGGCGAGTTGGTTCCTCTCACGCGAAACCTGATTGATCCCATATGGAAAAATGCGCCAGCTATTCCAACCAACCCCGTTAAAGCCTTGCCTCTTTCCGCTACCGGAGAAAGTACACAGGAAAAACTCGATCGAGTTCGCAACTCCGTCAAAAAAAGCAAGGCAGACCTTCTCCCGATTACCCGCCTCGATCAGGTCGCATGGCTTTTAAATTTACGTGGCAGTGATATTCCCTACAATCCTCTTTTTATTGCGTATGCAGTTCTGGATACCAAGGAAGACAAACTGCTGTTATTTAGCGACGAAGCCCATTTCAGTACGGATGTGAAATCATCCCTGGAAAGCACAGTCAAACTCTACCCTTACAATGCCTATGAAAAAGAGCTCAGTGAGCGCGTCAAAGGTAATCGAACCGTTCTACTTGATGCACGGCACACCACACAATTAACGGTGCAAATTACCCTACAAAACGAGGGGCAATGCGTTCCGGGAACCCATCCCATTGAGATGATGAAGGCCCTTAAGAATAAAACTGAAATCTCGGCCATGCAAACGGCCAACTTGCGAGCTAGCCGTGGAAAAATTCGGGCATGGCACTGGTTGGAAAAAGCGATTGTAGAAAAGAAAACGGTTACCGAAGCCAGCTTTAGAGATGTGATTGAAGCCTTCTATGCGGAAGAACCCGATTTTGCGGGTCTTAGCTTTAATACCATTTCCGGTGCCGGAGCCAATGGATCAATCGTCCATTACGGAACACCCAGCGCTGAAAAACAATTAGAAAATGGCGAACTTTTCCTCATCGATTCTGGCTGTCAATTTTCGATTGGTGGCACTACGGATGATACTCGAACCTGGTTCATCGGTGAAAAGGCCACCGACAAACAACGCTTACGCTATACCGAGGTACTGAAAGCCCACGCAAATGTGGCCATGCAGCAATTTCCCGCAGGGACAGACGGAGCGCGCCTAGACGGAATTTGTCGCAGCACCCTTTGGCAAAACGGACTGGATTACGGCCATGGAACCGGCCATGGCGTGGGCGCCTATTTAAATGTACATGAAGGCCCCAACGGCATTCATCGCTTAGCCTCTACACCACTTGATCTCAATATGATTACCAGTATTGAACCTGGATTTTATGAGTCCGGCTGGGGAGGGATTCGCTTAGAGAATCTCTATCGAGTCATCCAACTGGATCATACAAAAAGCGATGGCCAATGGCATGGCTTTGAAAGCCTGACCTGGATTCCTTTCGATCCGAAGCTTACGGATCAAAGTCGTTTATCGACGGAACAAAAAGCCTGGCTGAAAACCTATCATGAGCGCATTGTGGAACAGATTGCACCCACGCTTTCGAGTGAAGAATCCGATTGGCTTAAAAAGCTATGCGGCTATTTCACAAAATAGGCTGCAGTCGCATTAACCTTTTACTTTTTCAACCAGCGCTCTCATAGAGGCGGGTCGATAACTACAGAGTGCCCAATGGGCGTTTGAGTTTTGGATCACTTGCTCATCATTCGGGGAGCCGATCGAAATTAATAGCAGCTTCGCTTGGGGATATCTCTTGCAAACAGCCTCCGCCAAGTCCTTTTGCTCCGTAAAACGAACGGCATTAAAAGCCACAAAAACAATAGCTTCAACCGCTCCTGATGCAAGAGTCTCGACTTCTGAAACGGCATTTTTTGCCGCATTATGAGAGTAGAAGAGGCTTTGAAGCTGCGTATAGCCCGCCTTTTTAAACAGCTGATCTAAATTGGGAGATGTCGCCACATCCCAGGCGTAATTCCCTAAAATCATACGGTCCGGATGCAGCAGCACAATAGAGGCTTGCTTCGAAAGCTGAAAAGATTGGACTTCTTCATCCCGTGTCGGCTGAAGCTCCGTTAGTGCTGCTTTCGCCCAGCTATCTGCCAAATGCTGACAGCCTTCTTTTGAGTAATCTAAAGGAGAACTGTCCAAAGGCTTTTTACCTTCATTTGAAGACTGAAGCTGATTTTTTAAAACGGCTATCCGCTCCAAGGACTCATCCAGTTGGCTCATTAGGATTTCACCGGAACGGAACGCTTCCAGAACAGCCTCGTAAATGCGCCATTCCGATTCTCCGCTTGTGCGATACAGCAAAATATCCACACCCGCTTTTACAGCAGCAATTGCCGCTTGCTCCGGGCTTCGATGCTTGGTGATGGCACCCATACACATATCATCACTCATCAACACGCCTTTGAACCCACAGCGTTTGCGTAGCAGTCCTTGGATAATGGTGGGCGAGGCAGAGGAGGGCAGCTCAAATTCATCCTGTGTTTTTTGAAGTGCGGGATAAAACCCATGAGCAATCAACATCGCCGGAATGCCAGCATCGATGGCACGTTGAAACGGCTCCAATTCCGCCTCACTGAATTCCAAGGTTGGCAATTCCTCATGGGAATCCACCGTCCCATTGCCATGGCCGGGGAAATGCTTACCCACAGGAATAACACCTGCATTTTGATAAGCCTGCATGGCCACTAAGCCTAAGTTACCGACTTGCTTGGGATCACTGCCGAAGGAGCGAACCCCGATAATCGGGTTGAGTGGATTCAGGTTCACATCCAGTGTCGGGGCAAAATTTAAGTTAAAACCCAAATCACTCAAACGAAGCGCCATTTCACCAATGACACTTTTAACCATAAACTCAGGATGCTCAGTGAGTGCCAAAGCCTGAGGGGTTACTGCAGTTGGGAAAACCGTATGGGGCAAGCGTTCCACTTGTCCGCCTTCTTGATCAATCCCCATCAACGGTGCAGGCAGGTGCTGGGGAATCGACTTTTTCAATTGCTGCAATAAAGCTTTGATATCATCGGCACAGAGGCAGTCTGATCCATCCGACTTGCGAGTTTCTCCAGGCTTCGGTTCAAAATTATCCCGAAAAAAAATGATGCCACCCAAGCCCAGTTTCAAAAACTTCTCCAGGGAAGAGTTCTTTTCCAGGTCTGAATAACGGCCTTCATAGCCGAGCATGAAAAGCTGCGCGACTTTTTCTTCCAGTGAAAGAGCTGAATAGGCTTTCGCTAAGCTTTTTTCTTCCAGATTTACCATCTTAAAAACCTCTCTTACCCAGAGCGATTAGCTCTCTCATCCCATATCACTAAAAAGATTTTATCCCGGAAAACGTGTATACAATTAGTGGATACACGGCGCTAGGCGCAGGGCACCCGCAGCGTATTCAGAAATACGTGAGGACTGCACTGTGCCGCAGCAACACAGTAGACACAATTGTAAACGCGTTTTGCTATTTACCGACGCAGAAGCGTTTGAAAACTTCACTCAATACTTCTTCGCTGGTATCGCGACCCATTAATTCATCGATTTTCAGCAAAGCGTCTGTCATCGGAACAGTTACGATATCGAGCGGCATGCCATCATTATCCAAGGCCTTATACGCTTGAAGCAGACATTTTTCCAAAGCCATGCAGCAGGCAATTTGTCGATCGTTCAGCGAAATTCCCAAATCGCTTTCCTCATGGGTAATATTGCGAACTTTATCCGCCAATACTTCCATCAGTCTTTGAATGTCTTCGCCTGTGCGGGCAGAAATGTAGATCCAATCAGGATGAACCTTGCTATCAGCACGTTTTATATCTTTTTTGTTCCCCACAATAATAATATTGTCGGGATTTAAGCGAGAGAGAACCTGATGATCGTAACGCAACAAGCCAACGGAGGTATCAATCAGGTATAAAACCAGATTTGCTTCACTGGCTGCTTGCCAGCTGCGTTCGATACCCATCACCTCGATACTGTGACGTGTTTCCCGAATGCCCGCTGTATCAATAAGCGTGACCATAATCCCGTCTATTTCTAGGGATTCGCTAACGGCATCGCGAGTCGTGCCTGCCTGGGACGTAACAATCGAACGTTCAGAGGCTAAAAGTGCATTAAACAGGGAGGATTTACCTGAATTAGGCATTCCCAGCAATGCAACTTTAACGCCTTCTCGAACTAAGCGACCCCGCATCGCACTTTCGCGTAAGCGAGCCACATGTCCAATCGTAGCGACTAAGGCTTTGCGAATCGATTCTCGATCCGGTTCATCTACTTCATCTGGAAAATCAATGCTAGCAACGATTCGAGCTTGAAGATCAAGTAGCTCACGACTCATATCATCAATGTATTGGCCCAACGAGCGATTCCGCAAGTTAGCGGATGCTTGAGTCAGTAAACGCTCACTGCGGGCAGAAACTAAGTCCATAACCGATTCGGCCTGGGTTAAATCCATTTTCCCATTCAGGAAGGCACGCTTGGTAAACTCACCCGGATCCGCTCTTCTGGCGCCCAGTTTACAGCAAAGTGAAACAATTTTTTGAGGAATGATATCACCGCCGTGGCAGTGAATTTCAACTACATCTTCGCCCGTATAGCTTTTGGGTCCGCGAAACATCAACATCAGAACTTCGTCGATGTTGGCACCGTCTTCATCCACAACCCAACCGTGATAAAAACGGCCATGTTGAAAGGTAATATTCTTTTTCGAGAATACTTCCCAGGCAATATCCCAGGCTTCTCGTCCACTAATTCGGATTACAGCAACACCTGCCTGCCCTCGGGCAGTGGCTATCGCAACAATCGTATCGTCCGCTATACTCATGCCTTCATTGTATCGCAAGCCTTCGCACATGGCATGCTTATAAAGGAATGCTACTGCTTATCTTTTCATTAAGCGTGTTACTTGAGGAGCAATCGCGTCACCCATACGGTTTTGCAGATATTCCGCATTATCGGCAACAATATGGGTTAAGGGTTGCATCATAGCCAATAAACGGCGATCAACCCGGTTCGCATCCATTAAGTTCATCGGATTAAACTGGGCATCGTTTGAAATAGCTTGCAGATTCCCATAATAGTCTTGATTTCTAGGCTTAGCAGCCTTGAAAGAATGAACTGGCTCATTAATTCCCAATTGCTTTTGAAGCCTGTCCATCCACTGATGATAATAATCCATATTATTGAGCAGAAATTCACCTGTCAGGTTCATCATTTTAACGCCTTTAAGTTCCGTATAGTTTTCACCATGGGGAACAAACATAGAGTGGAGGCGCGAACGATTCCCTGTTCCTTTTTGCCGGGTAAGTAATGCTTCTGAAAGCAAAGCATCATTCTCCGGTGGCGGATGAATCAGGGTTTGTGAGTGACCGCTTAAATAATCAACTTGGCTCTGGAGCTGAGACATTGAGTAGTGAAGACTTTTAAAATGAGCATCTGCCATTTGATTAAAATTCGTTAAACACCGAAGAATCTGCTTTTCAGGAAAGTTTTCCCCTTTCAGGTGAGACGTCCAACGGGTTCCTTTATGGATATGCTCTTCAATTTTAGAAATAAAATGTTGGGTGTTGGGTGTTGCCAAAGTTCCATTGGGCAAAATTGCTGCCATTTGATGGTGAAGTGCATTCAAGTTACTGTCAAACAAAGTCGTTAAATTACGAATCCCGTGAAGCATTGCTTTCTCGGTATAATTTTCGCCTAAAAGGTAGGAGCGAACACCTTTACCCTTATCAATATAGTTGGTAATACTTGTCACAAGCGCCTGGTTTTGAGGGTTATAAGCTTTGTAGGGCTGTGGATATCTTGCAGCAATGTAATTAGACGTAAACGGCTTTCTGATACTCACCGAATCCGACGACTCCTGTGACCATTGTCTCGGGGGCGTATTATTCAGGGACGTCAATGGCAGATCATAACTTGGAGTGGGGTAAGAGGAGAAGGGCGCATTATAGGAGCTATGCATAGTCAAGATCCACACTAAGAAAGGAATTATCGGTACAAATAAAGTATTTTTGTTTTTAAAACTTACAACAAGTCTAAACTGAGATTAAGATTGTAAAACCACTCAAACTTAAATATTGATACTTTTTTAAGAAACTGTAGACATAGATGTCATTTATTCCACATAGAACTGTACATGATTACTACCATCACACACTCATCATACTGAATCCGTAGACAAAAGTAAGTCACGCTTCGCTTTGATAAGAGTATTCATCAATTCAGAAAGTCAGACCTCCTGATCCCCATGCCCACATTGCCAATCCTTCAGACAGCTTATGCTACAAAATTTGGCAATAGCCAAAGCTTAAAGCCAAGACAGCCTACTGTTTCAACAGCATCTATAAATTCCTCTATAACCCCTAGGTTACCTGATACCTTTACAGGTGTTTTAGAACAATCTCAACTTGATCATCACATTAATAGTGCAATTAAGAGCCTAAGTGCTAAAAAAGCAGCTTTTATTACAAGTGGGCATCAAGGAAGAGTATGGCTGTTTCCTCATCTTAAAGGTCCAGCTTATCCAGACGGCTTAGCCATTAAGCAATACTATCAAGAGCAAATAAACAATGGTGGTAACGACCTGCTTCATAAGGAACTCAACAATCTAAAAAAATTATCAGCCTTAAAACTCCCGAATATTGTCCACTTACTTCAAAAAGTCGAAACAGCAGCCTCACCCTATATGATTATGCCTTTAATGAAAGGCGAAGAAATTCCCCTATCCAAATGGGGTTTTAGCCATAGCCACTACCGAGATCTGTTTGCCATGTGTCACACTTTGGATCAAGCCGGATTGTATAATTGGGATCTAAATGGCGATAATATCCTAATCACAAAAAAAAACTTGAACTTCATTGATGTCGCTCAAATTGAGCCTTACAAAAAAAATAAGCTAGGCGAAGCGTCTGGAGTGTATACAACACCGCCGCATTCCACAGCAGGCAATTTCCGTTCCTTTGAAGCCTGTACTCTTTACGTTCATATGAATGGACTTAAGAACCCATCATTAGCAAGGCAGGTCTTCATTGATTATCTCAAAGCTCGAAGTGATCACCATTCCCAACGAGCAGTGAGTCTTAAAACCAGAAAACCTGAAAGCTTTCTCATGAAATCTGACCTAGATAAGGCTGCTCAATTGGAAGAAATACAAGCACGACTTTTAAAAAATCCCTCTACTCATGTTATCAATTTAGAAGCACGACAATGCCAGCTTAGTTCTTTATGGTTAGACTTATACAATTTTTTAAACTTTAATAAAGAGAATGAAAAAAAGTTCCAACATGCTATAACAGCCAAATCAGCAACCTTTAAAGTTATTAAAAGTAGTCTCGAATATATAGAAAAGCTCCAGAAAACTTCGCCATCTCCAGACATGCTCGATTATCTCCATTTTCAAAAAGAAGCTTTTAAAGCTTGGCAGAACAAGTTTCAGAATTACACTATTACACCTACAATCTTTCCTGAGCCAAAGTTGGAAAAACAAATGTTGATTAATCCACTGATCCAAAAAATGTAAGAACTAACCCTATTTTAAAACAAGCTGAGTTGTGGCATTTCTAATGAGCATTATTAAAACCTGTTTTTCATACATATAGCTAGTAGAACATACCTATCTGCCACTCATTAGTTCAGCGTTCAGGGCTATATTTTTGCAAAGGTTTTTTTATGAACTTTCTCTCTCCTACCCTCTTATTTCGGGGCCAGTCCATATCATCGTCACCGCCAGAGAATCAAACAGACACTCCTAACGCTTTATCGGATAACCCTGACATAGCACGAAGTTTAAAGAACTCCGGTTATCACAGCGTCAAAGACGTTTTTATGTCGGCTAAAGATCATTATCTCAATGGCGGTACGGATCACCTCATTTTTGCCATCCCCAATAACGACGATTATGTTCTGGATCTTCAATTATTTGGCGATGCCACGTTTAAAAGTATGGATAAATACCCGGGCTTCAATTTAGGTCAAAGAGTTGCCCAATCAGGAGATTTTGGTCTTCATCCAAAAATCCACGGGTTTCCCAATGGGGTTACTCGACGCGAAACGACTGTCGACGGCGAAAAAACTTTGACGACACCCTATGATCTGGAAGCTTGCCAGAGCTCTCGGCGTGCATTACAAACCATTGCAGCCTTCCCTCAAAAATCGTATACAGACTTTGCACACTATTTACAGACACTCAAAATGGCGAACCCGCCCATTTACTTTGATCCGAATGCCAATAATGTGATGGTCGATCCCATTAAGCAGCGCTTCACCATGATTGATCCGTCCACAGAGGACGATGTCAGACTTTACTATTGTGTTGGCAATCATTTATCCGGGATGACGGGTGCCTTGCTGGATAGCAGTTGGGTATTGAACCAAAAAAAGCATTCTCAACCTGGAATACCCGTTGCCGAACAAGATCCTGTCTCTCAATCTCTTCGTAAAGAAGTACTCAAAAAATGCCTGGTTGCCGCATATCAAACCGGCCTATCTCCTGACAAGGACCCTTTCCCACCACAAGCCTCTCAACACGAGGCCTATGACTTAGGCTATGCTTTCAAGCTCGCAGGTTTATCAGAATCGGATTGCAAGCGGATGCTCGACAGTTTTAAAAACATGCAATTTAACCAAACACTGGACGCTGTTTTTAAGCCTAAAACAAGCTGAGTTGAGGCGTTTCGCTAAGTGCATCTTTTGCGATTCGTCCTTCGCTTCGAGAAGACTCCTGGAGTTGCGAGCGGTCCAAAAGCTGCTCTGCCCTCTGGATGACACGAGCAGGAATACCCGCCATACGAGCCACTTGAATACCGTAACTTTTTTGGGCAGTTCCCGGTTCCACCGTATGTAGAAAGGCAATTTCGCCATCCATTTCCGTGACTCGTAAACGATAATTCGCAATACGAGGATGGGTTTGCTCCAAGGTGTTCAACTCATGGTAGTGCGTAGCAAATAAGGCACGACATCCAACCACATCTACCAGATGCTCTGCCACTGCCCGGGCAATGGAAACACCATCCCCTGTGCTGGTACCGCGCCCCACTTCATCCAATAGGACTAAAGAACGATTGGTTGCCCCATTCAGGATTTGTGCGGTTTCATTCATTTCAACCATAAAGGTCGATTGCCCACCTGCCAAATCATCGACAGCACCAACCCGGGTATAAATACCATCCACCAATCCGATACGGGCATACTCCGCAGCAACAAAGCCACCCATCTGTGCCATCACAATCAGCAATGCCACTTGTCGCATATAAGTCGATTTACCCGCCATATTCGGTCCCGTAATCATCATCAGTTGCGGAACCTGATTCGTTTTGGGGCTGCCTGAAAGACCGGCGTCATTGGGAACAAAGGCACCCAATGGCAGCATTTTCTCAACAACCGGATGCCGCCCCTGACGAATGAACAACTCGTAGGAATCATCCACAATGGGACGAACATAACGGTTTTCAACCGCAACTGTGGCTAAGGATTGCAATACATCTAGGGTTGCAACCCGTTGAGCGCAATCGGAAAGAATATCAGAGAACCCTGAAACTTGCTGACGCAGCTCAATAAACAAGTTGTATTCCAACTCGTATTGGCGCGTTTGGGCATCCAGAACCTGACTTTCATGCGCCTTCAACACATCGGTTGTATAGCGCTCGGCATTCGTCAGCGTTTGACGGCGGTGATAATCAGAAGGTGCCGCAGGGCTATTCGCCCGGCTCATTTCAATAAAATACCCAAAGGCACTATTGAACGAAACTTTTAGAGTTTTAATTCCGGTTCGTTCTCGCTGTTCAGCCTCATATCGGGTTAACCAATCCTGGTGCGTACTGAGCAAGTCCCGCATTTTATCCAATTCTTGATGATAGCCCGTTTTAATTAAGCCGCCTTCTTTCAAACTTAATGCCGGTGCATCATCAATCGCACGCTCAATTAAAGCAGTTACCCGAAATATTTCCGGTGGGAATTCCTGCATGCGGGTTAAATAGAACGACTTAAACGTTTTCACGCGATTAGAAAGTTCTGGAAGCCTTGCCAAGGAAAGCTTCAAGGCAACGAGATCGCGCGGCGTAACCGTTAAGCTGGCAACTTTAGTACTCAGGCGCTCAATATCATAAATTTCAGGTAAGCAATCGCGAATATCGGAACGGATTTCCGGATGTGTGAAAAGTTCTTCTACGGCCTCATGACGGGACTCAATTTCATTGCGATCGGTCAGCGGCAAACTAATCCATTGGCGCAGTAGACGCGCCCCCATACTGGTACCGGTTTTATTTAAAACCGCATACAGTGTGCCATCACTTTGTCCGGTTCTCACCGTTTCCATCAATTCCAAATTCCGCCGTGCAGCAGCATTCATCGTGATGGTTTGCACGAGTGAATATCGTCGAATGGCCGATAAAGCAGGTGGTTGATCCGGGAAATTCCGCAGAATGTAATAACCAATAACACCGGCAGCCTCTAAAGCCAAAGCATTCAGGGGTGATTTGGATTGTGCTGCAGGAGACGCAGGCTGAAGACCCGACCCTTCCAAACCAAAGCCTTCCAGAGAGTTAACCTTCAACAAATTGAGTAAAATTGGCCGTGTTTCCGTCGCATTAAAAGCGTCATCCGGCAAAGCTGTGCAACGAAAACGCTGCGTTAACTCCAAAGAAACATCCGGCAAAAATGCATCGAGTTCCTGAACGGAAGTCGCGCGTTTCTTGCGGCCTCGCACCAAAATTTCTACCGGACGAATCCGATCTAGCTCGGAGAACAGATCTTTTGAAGGTAGCTCGGTAACATAGAAATGCCCGGTGGTAACATCGCAATACGCCAGCCCACAGGTACTGCTCCCCGAACGGATAGCCAAGGCAGCCAAAAAATTGTTTTCATCCGCATTAAGCAGCGTTTGTTCTGTAATCGTCCCACTGGAAAGAACCCGAACCACCTGGCGCCTTAAAAGCCCTTTTGTGGTTGCAGGATCATCCATTTGTTCGCAAATGGCCACTTTAAAGTTCTGAGTTAATAGCTTACTCAGATAAGCATCAACCGACTTCACCGGAACGCCAGCCATGGGTATACGACCCAACCCACCGGCATCTCGGCCCGTCAGGGTAATTTCCAGAACACGCGCAGAAATAAGGGCATCTTCCAGAAAAGTTTCGTAGAAATCCCCCATCCGATAAAACAAAATGATGCCGGGATACTGGCGTTTTACATCCAGAAATTGGGCAATCATCGGCGAGACCGGAGGCGACGTTGCCTCCAGATCGATACTTGCCGAATACAGTGTTTGATAGTTCGACTGATTCACTGAGCTCGGCAAAGGAGGCAAATACAAAGAAGAATGACTATCGGCGGAAAATACCGATTCATCCGAAGACAAGAGGATGTTTTCCGCCGTAGACATCAGCAATTATTTTTTCGTACTGGAAGCGCTAGAAGCGTTCAAACGACCTAAGACATCAGTTGTAATGTCGGTTCCACCCAAGAGAACCGTTTGTTTTGCCAAAACGACCGATAAGCTTTTCGATTTTGCAGCGCCTTCAATAGCGGCATTCATTTCAGCTTCGATCACTTTTGCCTGTCCTTCTTCATGTGTACGGAAGGTTTGGACTTTGGCATTCAGCTGATCTTCCAGTTTTTTCTGAAGTTGATCAACAGCAACAGGGTTGTTGGGGGATTTTGCTTTAGTATCTTTAATTTGTTTGACGTATTCGTTGCGAGTTTTTTCCAACTCAGCTTCTTTAGTTTTCATATCTTCGCTAAAAGCTTGCGCTTTGTTGTAAGACCGAACTAAACGATCGTAATCAACGGTACCAATGCTGTCGGCCGCAAAAGCACGGGCAGCACCACCGGCTAACAACAAAGCTGTCATCGCTAATGTAGCAATACGTTTCATGGATTAGTAACTCCTCATCTTAAGACTAAAAACTGCATTACATTCTGGTGTTTAAAATAAATGGTCTTGCATAGGGTTCTTAGACGGAGCAACAGAGATTTGGAAATTTCCAAAAATCCAAGCCCTGTAATTTATTAGAATCAAAGCCTATTCAAAAGCTGTGTCTGCAAGCTTTTTTAGATTATTCCAGAAATGCTACTAGGCGACAAGGCACCCGGCTCGTTTCAAAGTCTCTATACAGCCGCACATTCCGCCTGGGGAAGAACAACATCAATAAATTCTGGCGTAATTTTTTCAGCAATCAAACCAATACCATGACCGCGCCACAATAAAAGTTTGACAGCCTTGCGAATTTCAACATCCGCATCCAGAGTCATTTTATTAACGTACATACCTACAAAGCGATCCGTTAAATCTTTGGTCAATCCACGAGAAAAGCTCATGGCGTATTCCAAAGCTTCATCACGGTTATCCAAGCCTGCTTTAACACTGCGGTATAAAACACGACCAATTTTAGCAATCATCTCCGGGCCTAAGTCGAGGCGAATCGCATTACCACCTAAAGGCAATGTCAGGTTGGTTTCTTCGAACCACCACTCACCTAAATCAACAACTTTGGTGAAGCCTTCTTGCTCATAGGTCAATTGACCTTCATGAATAATCAAACCGGCTTCAAATTCGCCACTAGCAACACGTTCCATAATTTGATCAAAAGGAACAACGACCGTTTTGACTTCAGGTTCCCAGATTTTGAGTGCCAAGTACGCAGTCGTCAATTCACCTGGAATCGCAATGGTAACTTGTTTGGCTTCTTCTTTGGTCATGGGGCGTTTTGCAATCAAAACAGGACCGTACTTGTCGCCAATGCTGGAGCCCACATTCAAAATGGCATAACTCTCGTGAATTTTGGCATACGCGTGGTATGAAATTGCGGTAAGTTCGTAGGTGCCTTTCATCGCTTCGCGATTCAGCGTTTCGATATCAGACAACACGTGCTCAAAGGTTAACCCTTCTGCATCTACCTTTCCTTTGGCTAAAGCCCAAAACATAAAGGCATCATCAGAATCCGGGCTATGCGCTACACGGATAACTTCGGGAATATTGTACTCGGACATGACAGAAGGCTCTCCTTCGTTAGGAATCTAAGTGTTATTAGACTACATCAAAGTTGAGGCATGTTGAATCCTGAAAACCTCTTCCCCTGACATAAGTGCCATTATTAAAATAGAGACAGGGAAAAAAGGCCCAACAATGTAGAGAGATGCTGTTTGATTATGCTTAACTTCCTAAAGACAAATAAAGCTTCCCTAGCCCAGGGCAAAAAAAACTTTTCATACAAGTTCCATACGGGACTGTTAGCAGGGCTTCTACTATCCAGTGGCTGTGCGGGCATTCACTTGCCACAACTGCCAACTCAGCCAGGTGCATCCCCTTCAGCATCGACCCCTGCAAACGAACCCGGCGACATCAAAAAATGGATGGCAGCAGGTAACAAAGCTGCCCAATCCAAGCAATGGACAAGCGCCGCCCAGCATTTTAACCAGGTAATTACCAAAGATGCCAACTATACCGCAGCCCATGTTCAGCTAGGCTGGGTGTATGCAGAGCAAAAACTATGGGATCAAGCCAAACCCCATCTCCAAAAAGCGATACAACTTTCCCCGGGAGATGCGGGCGCGCATGCCAATTTGGCTTGGGTATATGCCGCTCAGGATCAATGGAGCGATGCCCAAACTGAAGCCCGAAAAGCCATTGATCTAGATGCTAAAAATCCTTATGCGCACGCCACTTTAGCCTGGGCTTACCAAAAAACCAACCAGAACGACCTCGCTATCTCGGAATATGAAAAATCCCTAGAGCTCAAGCCGGACTTAACAAATTCCCACTTTGCAGTAGGAATGGCCTACTGCAATGCCGGACAAGCCGAGCGTGCTAAAACCCAACTCAATTGGTTGCAAGCGCACCATGCCGGAGAAGCCAACGAGTTACAAACCCGTGTTGGCAAGGGATGCTATCCTCCCAAAAAGTAATTTACCGGTCTTTGCGCAGTTGGTTGCGGCTTAACGGGAGGAGTATAGGCCATAGGTTGCTTAAAATAAAAGGATTCCGCCAACGGCTCTGTCCGAGATAAGTCGGTTTGAGTCCGCGCATGCTGATTTTGAGCAATCGCGTCAGGATCTTTTTCCAATGAGTAATTGGTGTACATGGAAACCTCTTCCAGATTTAAGCCTGGTTGATCCATATATTTCAATAAATATTTTGTATACAAGCCTTGACCATCCGTCTGCACCGCAATGGTATTCGGCCTGGAGGCATATTCAACCCACGTATTGGTTAACGCTGGCCCTGGTTCTACTTCCCAACGTTTAGACGCTGTTCTGAGATTTTGAGGCGCCGGTGCATTCTGCACATTCCAATCGTCTACAGTTGTTGCAGCTTTAGCATCCTTGTTTAAAGCTTTATTGTCCCCTCCCGTCGCTGCGGGGGAGGGATTAAGGGTGGGGGGCACAAACTGAGATGAAAACTTATTTTGTGTAGCAGCATTTCCCGGCAGTCCATTTTCAAGACGTGTTCGGCAAGCATCCAGAAAAATCATGTTAAATGCACTGGGTGCCGATTTAAGCTGCTGAAGCAAATAATCGACCGATACGGCATTCTTTAGCACTTCATTGGCATTATTACCCGTATATTCAACCGGGATTAAATAGTTATTCCCGTTAATGGCTCCGCCATGGCCTGAGTAATAAATCAGCGACACTGAACCCGGATTCTGCCGTAAGGTTTCTACCAGCTGAGCAACCTTTTCTTCCGTTTGTGGCCCGGTTAAATTGAAGCCCGTCAATACATTAAAGCCACTTTTTTGAAGCTCCTTGCCGACCTGCTGAGCGTCTCTTAACGGCCCACCATGAAGATCGTTAGCCTCACCGGGATAATCATCGTTGCCCAAAACCAAGGCTATGCGCTGAGGATAGCTTGCTGGTTTAGGACGAAGCTTGTCCATACGAGCTTTTTCAAGCCGAATGACGGTCTCCCGATCTTTCAAAGACAGATCATGACGACCCAGCAACCCATAAAGTTCGCTTCTGTTTTCATAGGCGGCCCGATTGGTCGGATTAATCTCAATCGCCTTCCCGTAGTCCGCCAAAGAGCGCTCATAGTCTTTAGCATACATCCACAAGTTACCTCGGTTAAGGTAAGCATTGTAGAAATTAGGAGCAACGCCGATCGCCATCGTGTAATCGGATATCGCGCCCGGATTATCACGGATTGCAGCCTTGGCCAATCCACGTCGGTTATACGCGGCTGCATTTTGCGGATCCTGAGCAAGAACCTGATTATACAGTACAATCGCATGGTGAAAACGACTGTGCTCATAGGCTTGATCGGCAGCCTGCATTGTCACAGCTGGATTTTGATTGGCTGGAGGATTAGTCTGCTGATTTTGAAATGGCTGCGTTAACCCAGGCTGGTTGGTAAGCATTCCCGGTACAGACTGACCTTGAGACATTTGTAATTGACGAGCATGCCGCCAAGTCCATACATCTGTGGGGATATTGGAGTAACTCACATAATTGTTGCCGAGTTGCTGGACAATATTCTGGGGATCCACCATATTGGCAAGCCAGGAGGTATCCATCATAGGAAGATTAGTGACTGTTTGGCGAATCCAGGAGGGATCTACAGCGGAGGTCCAGGGCACTGCACCAAAAGCAGGGGAAGGAACAGAACCTGAGTTCTGCTGCAAACCGTTCGTTCCCTGATTTGACAAAAAGGGAAGCTTATTTACAGTTATGGGTAAAGACATGGGGATATTAAAAACAAAGTTCCATTAATAAAAAATCACTCATCAAAGGTCGGTTTTGACCTAAAAATGTAACCCGCTTGTGTATTTTGGAACAACATTTTGCACCAAAACGTTCTTTTTGAGGTGTACATAAAGTCGACCGTTTTAGAAAACTTTACAAATCGAACTAAAAGCGAGCTCAGGAATAAAAATCGGCAACAGCCTATCCTCCCCTAAGTGAAAGAGAGAGTAATAGTAGAAATACGGCTCAATCCCAAAAATTGACAGCTTTGCTTCTTCAAATATTTGAAAATGCAGGTCGATACCAGCTATAGCAGCTTTAAATAGTGGAATTTTTACCGTATGCCTAAAAAGTCAGTCGAATTAAGCATTCCCGTGCTTTTCAGAAGTATGGCTCCTCTCTGCTTGATGGCTCTGCTGCTCAGTTTTCCTTCTAAAGGCTGGGCCGCGCCGGCTGCAGTCGCCCATATTAAATCCGATTCCGTTTCCCCTGAAGTGAAGATTGTTCACCTCGATAGTCGCTTCGATGCTTATATCCTAAGCCAAAACATGGCTCTTCAAGTGGTATTACAAACGCCCATCAGTACAGACGTCAACCAAGTTGGCGATCCTATTGAGGGCAGTATCAATCACAACGTTTATGTCGGGACAACCCTGCTTATTCCTCATGGAACGCGCTTATTCGGGCAAGTAACCCGGCTGGAAGCGGCAATGGAAGGAAAAGATGGCGTTTTGGCGGTCCGCTTTAACTCAATTTTGATGCAGGATAGCCAGGAAAGCATCCCCATTTCTGCCCATGTAAAAACAGAGGAAGCCGATCACACCTGGGGAGGATATGCCACACGGGGAACTATAGCTTACTCATCCACTCAACGCGCCTGGTACACAGGTGAATACAATCGCACTGTCTATGGCGGAAAGTGGAGAGTAGGAGAGCATATTATTCAGTCACCCGGGGAATTCTGGACGGTTGTACTCGATACACCGATTACCGTGGTCAAACAACGGATTAAACCGGAGCCAGATGAAGAGGAAGAAGCGGAAATGAGACATAAAATCCCTGTTTTTTAGGATTTTATGGGCGCTTCTATACAGATTTGAACAAGGTTTTGAACAGCTTCTACGGAAAGGGAGCTCATGCAAGCTTGCTCATCAGCGCTGTGTGATAAACACGAGGGTTTTTCACAAGGCCAAAATGAGTTTTCAGGAGAAGGGGTGAGCGTTAGCATTGTGTTTCTACCGCGTGGACCCGTTCTAGCAATTGAGGTCGGTCCAAAAAGGCCTAAAACAGGAATGCCAATACCCGCTGCTAAGTGCAGTGGCCCTGTATCACCACTGATAACCAAATCGCACAACTGCATCAACGATGCGGTACCAGGAATATCCTTCTGGCCACAGTAGTTTTTCAGCCGATCCTGCTGGAGCACTGGATTTTGCATCACAATCTGATTAATCAGACTTGCAACCTGCTCTGTATCTTCTGTTCCGCCAAAAAATGACAGCTCCAAGCGCGGGTAATTTTTAAGCAGCCCGGAGAGTAAACGAACCCAATAATCCAAGGGCCATGAGCGATTAGCCCGCTTTCCACCAACGGAAGGAACCACACCGAGGTTAAACCTATTGTCATGCTGCGCGGAGTCGCAGCATCCAGAAAGCTGGGTGCCTCTCTGGATTCCGCGATTAACGCGAGGAATGACGGGAAAGGATAAAAGAGGAATCAATTCTTGTGAATCACCCTCTAACCCCAAAAGCGTTTGAAATGGCCGGTAAAAATCTTCAACCGCATGCAAGCGCGAAACACTGCGCTGGCGCTCTCCAAAAACCTTACATTTCTCTTTTCGATAAACCGCCGTTGGCTGAGCCAAAGCAGAGGTCAAAAAATAAGTTTTTAAGGACGGCTGTAAGTTAACAACCGCGTCAATACCAGCCTGTCGCATTTGCTGAGCCAAAGAAAACAGATTTTTCATTCCTGGCTTTTGAGGCCAAACCCAAAATTGATCCACAGAAGGTATCATGCCGACTAAATCTTGATACATAGCCCGACTCAGGAAATGAATTTCCAAGTCTGGATAGCGCTCCCTTATTACATTTAAAGAAGCCGAAACGTGGACTATGTCCCCTAAAGCGCCAAGGCGAATTACTAATAACTTCTTAAATCTGAGGTTTAATGTCATTCGGACGCACCGCTCCTTACAGACTGAATAAGGGCTTTTTTAACGGTTGCTAATACGCCCTCAGGGTGAATTTGAGTCATACAGACTTTTTCCGGCAACGGACACTTCTTTTGAAAACATGGCTGACACGGAACTTGAGCGGTTAAAACATGACTTTTTTCACCAATTGGCCCCGTTCGTCCTGGCGCTGTGGGTCCATAAATCGCCACAACAGGCTTCCCTAAAGCATCTGCCATATGAAGTGGAGCACTATCCAAACCGACCAACAGATCACAAGTTTGAATCAGCGCTTGCATGGTTGGCCAATTGGTTTGGCCAACTGCATTAATTAAATCAACATCTCCACTATCCTCGTTAAATAAAGGCTTAACCTTTTCAACATCGTCCGGACCACCCAAAAGCAAAACACGATAACCGTCTTGTCTTAAAAGCTGAATTAGGGTTTTCCAATACGAAAAAACCCAATGCTTGCTTTCCCAGCGGGTAAAGGGAGCTAAAGCAATAAGAAGCTTATTGTGTTGAGACTGACTTAGAAGCTTTTGAGCTTTATTGAGAGAATCCAATGAAGGTGTCGGTAAAATGCCTTGAGCAGAACTAACTTGGCATCCCAATACACGAGCAAAATCCAGATAGCGATGAATCGCAGGCCTGCTACTGTCTTTTAAATTCATCGGAGGCAAACAAATCGTATAAAAGCGATCCGCAAATTCTCGAGTCGCTTTAAATCCCATTCGATTCGGAATACCTAAAAGCCAAGGCCAAATAGCACTTTTCAGTAACCCTTGTACATCCAAGCTCAGTCCGTAGCCTTCTATCCGAATTTCAGTGAGAAAAGCCTGAACCTCTTGAAAAGTCTGAGCCCAAGAACGTGGATCTCTAAGATTTTTTATCCAGAGCGGACGTTTCGCCACATGCAACCGATCAATCAGCGGGTGCCCTTCTAGCAAAGGAAGTGAGGACGGCTCACAAAGCCAGCCAACCTTTACGTCAGGCCATTGATTTTTGATAGCCGTGAGCAAGGGAAGCGTATGAAGCACATCCCCATGAGCGCTTAAGCGAACAATCAAGATGCTTTCTGGCGGTACGTCAAAGGGTAACGTGGTAAAATCATTTGAGGTGCTAGTTATTTTCATTGGGAACCAGGCTCGCCTATCTTGCCCAATGTAACTTACACTTGAAGTTTTTTGCAATCGGATTAGTACAAAATGTGACGGGTAGCACTCATAAGCATCGGGAGCAGGCAGCAAAACAACAAGCACTCCTTCCGCAAATGAGTCGTTAGCTTGTGAATGGTTAGGACACTAACACTGAATGAACAGGGTTTTAACAGCGATTAATAATGCCACCTGTTCATGGTTAGGATGGGCGCTATGCCTCTAGCCAAGATGGGTTTTCCCATCATCATTGCAATCGTTATTCTTCTGCTGATTGTCATGGTTTGGCTAAATGCCAGCATGCCTGGGGGTAAAAAAGAAGAGTATGTCGATCCTAATTTCCCGGATTTAGGTTTTTTGGGACATCTGCAAGAAGGTAATAGTCTGGCCACACAAGGAAACTTGGCGGGTGCTATACGGCATTTTGAAGCGGCTTTGGTTTTAAGTCCTCTCGATGTTTCCCTACACTTTAAAATTGGCCGACTTTACAGCCAGCTTGAAAATTGGGATAAGGCCATAAAATCTTTTAAAATGGCATTAAAGCATAATCCCAACTTAGTTGATGGCCATTATGAGTTGGCTCGGATTGCTCAATTCAGAGAAGAATACCCTACTGCAAAAGATCATATTAATCAGGCCCTGGCTTTAGAAAGCGATAATGAAGCGTGCTTAAAACTAAAGCTTAAAATTCTAAATAAGCTTGATGATAAAACGGAGCAACTATCAGTCCTATCGCAGCTATCAAAAGTAAGCCCCAACGCTAAAAAATACCGGGTTGCCTGGGCCAATACCGCTGCGCAGGTTGGGCATTATGACGAAGCCACTAAGGTTTATCAGGAACTCGCCCAGGAATACCCTGAGGAAGAGCTGAATTTTCAGGAAAAGATTGCTGAACTTTATATTGAACAATCGATGACCGATAGTGCGATTGAGTTACTTCGTAAAAACTGGGCCACGCTTGAGGCTAAATTCCCCTCAATTTCCTCTAACGAAGAAAGCCCAACATCAGGCAATCCTGAGGTTGATGCGGTCCGAACACGCATCGGAAGCATGCTGTCTCAAGCACTATCTACCGTAGCTGAAAAAATTCTAAGCGACGAAGAGGCATCCGCATCCAGTGGCGAAAGCAGCCATACAACGACTGCTTTATCAAACCTTCAGGAAGCCTTGCGGTACAACCCTAAAAACGCTGAGATTCATTGCAAGCTTGGGAAACTCTATATAAAACTGGGGGATACCAATAATGCCTTTGCAGCTTTTCAGGAAGCCTTAAGCCTCAATCCTATTAATCTACACGCCCTCGAAGCCAGCGCGGCGATTGAAGAAGCCCGTGGACGTTACGATGAGGCCATTGAGTTTTATAATCGCTACATTCTTATTAACGATCAATCGCAACAGGTGCATTTCTCCCTAGGAACACTCTACGGCATCCAAAACAAGTTAGATTTATCCATTCAACATCTCAGAAAAGCGATCAAGTTTGATCCTTTATTTGTAGAAGCCCACTATAACTTAGCTGTGGCCTTAGAGCAGAAGCAGGACTATAACGCCGCTACGAAAACGTATAAAAAGGTTTTACAGCTCGATCCGACACATGAAAAGGCAAGAAGTAACTTAGCCTTTCTCCGCCACGAAGGGCGCGGCGCTTAAATTTACAACGTTTGTTTGGCTAGTTCGTGTGACTCCGCATCCACCTTACGGTTATACTGCATTTGGTTCCAGGTTTTGTTAAACCAGACAGGAAACCAGCCTAACAGTACGGCAACAAAGCCGAAGCTAATCATATCCGACGGTAAACGGGCATATTTCGCATAAGTCTCCAAAGCATGCGTAACGGGTTGAGACAGCTCTTCAGCCAGCTGAACCGAATGTTTTGTGTTATATTGCAGAACATCTGCACGCACTTTCTTTCTAACTGCTTCCGCTTCTTGCATTGCGTTGTAAACTGCCTCTACCCGACCCTCTCTACTAGGATCATTGAATCGCGTTTGTCGTAACTCATACATGTTTTGCCGCAGTTGCCCTAAAGCAGTACTGAGGCGATGATCACCTGTCACTTTAGACAGTTTATGGTCATGAAGCTTATTAATTGCTCTACGAAGGCCTTCTTCATTGCCTTCGTCTAAAATTCCTTTTAGGGTACTCAAGCTATTGATTCGATAATTTGCAAATTGAGAATAACTCAATACCTTATTGGATTTTTTATCGAGCAAGTTAACTTTGAAGAGTTTTTGAAACTGCTTTGCTAAAATCTTTTTGAGGACAGTTAAACCAAACAAAAAGACCGTGACGCTAATAATGTCACGACGCATGACATCTCCAACTTCACGGTAATCTTTATCTTTTTTCCCACGTCGGTATGCTTGGTACATTCGGGGAGGAATGGTGGCCAGATACAGCATCAACATTAAAGCGCCCTTAGGTGGATTAGGCACTTTAAAGCGAATTTTACCGAGATTCACTTCAGATTGACGGTCATAATCGTGCTCAGAACACAGGGCTGCAAAACGCAGAGCACCGGCTTTAACCTTGTTCCCCATTCTTGAAAAAATGGAGATTTGACCCATTTGCTTTTGTTTTTCAACTTGTTTATCGATGCTGTCCGCGCGCTCTTTGAGGTTAAAAGGACGCTCATACACCTTCGCAACCTGGGTATACAACCAATCGCTCTTTGAGGCTTGTTGCTGACCAAAACGGATGGATCGATCCGAATGAAACGGAGAAGAAGAAGGCTGCATCATGCGTTGATACCCTCTCCAGTGGCTGTTTTAGAAGGTTGCCCTTTTAACAAACGATTGGCTTGGTACGTACCGTAATTTTGAGCCCAGAAAGCCAAATGCACCATATAGCCGCATGCTAAAACCGTCGAAAAAACGGAAAGCCCCAATTTCTGAACAATGAGGCGCTTACGCATACTATCAACCAAAGTGGAAATATCATTTTGAGGACGACGTTCCTGTGTGCGCCAAACATCGTTGGCAAAATCAGCCCAGCGCTCCAAATCGCCCGTTACATGTTGCACATCTTTCTGTGCACTAGGTTTTGAGACTAATTTTTTATCGATAGGGCTCCACTGCTCGGGTGTATAGCGTACCCAGGACCGATCAACATTATGGACTGGCTGTTTATCAGTCAGCTTGCCTTTCACATCTCCGGCTAAGGCCTCTAAAGAATACCCTTGCCGACGATGGAGCAAATTAAAGTCTTTCAACACATCCTGCAAGTCTTCATGCAAAATGCTCAATTTTTCCTGACGTAATAAGCGACTACTGCGATTATTACGGTCAATCATGGCAGCATCAGCCCACTGTTTTGACCAATGTTTCAAATAATCACCGTAGGTCTGGAGATCGACACCCGGCTTACGTAACATCTGGAAAAACGGGCGTTCATTCAATTGTTTTAACAACTCACCTTTGGCTTGTTTATTGGGAGCTACTAAGTCGCGTAGGTCTTTAGCCAGCTGAGGGTGACGAGCTAATATTGCCTTAACCTGAGGGTGAGATTGGAATTGCTCTAACTCACGATGAGTTAACCGGGATGGATGCTCCAGGATATGCATTAACGTTTTCTGAATGTCCGCAAGCTCTTGTTTAGCAGCAGGTTCTACTAAAGACGTTTTCCGTAAGCCCGGATCGGTAAAGATAGAATCTACATAGGAAGCCATCTGTCCTGTATAAGCTTCTCGGCTATGATGTCCTTTGGAAGCCCTATTTTTAGAAGCATTTTTAGAGATATGGTGCTCTAAACCCTGACACAGACCTTCAATAGAACGATAAGAAAGCTCCATATGCTTTTTATTCAAGGCATGGCGAACACCCAAGAAAATAACAGCAGGAATAGCAAGTGTTCCAGGGCCTGATCCAATTTCACGCTTGGACTCTTCATAGAGGTTTCTCCAATTCAAGCCCATGAAGTTTCTATCAGCCCAACGAGCAGCCAGACGAGGGAAAGAAAGGTTTTGAGCCGACGGATCCTGGCGGGAATCGTAAGGAATTGCACCCGTAACCAAAGAATTGGTAATCCGAGGAACCCACAAGCACAGGAGATCAACCCCTAGGAAACTCCACAGAAAAACCTCTGTTAGCCTTTGAAAGGTCGGGAGAAGAAACTTATTCACAGTCGTATGCGTCGCCGAGCCAAAACGAACACTTGGGGTGTGAGCTCCAGTGGCATGTGTTGTTAAATTGTTTGACTGCAAAGACCTTGAATTCGGTTGAGCAGCCAATCGATTAACGACTAACGACATGAAATATCCCGATTAATGGGCGATGTGAGGTAATTATGGACGCACGCAAAGCAAGAATATAAGGTGAATTGCTCATATAAAAGAGTAAGAAAGCATGTCGATGTTAATTTGTAAATTATTGTTAAAAAACAATAAAGAGCTCCATCATTTGGGTTTGTGCTGCGCTCTCGATACAATTAGCGCAGTGAATACAGACTCATTAAGGAACTATCCGTGAACGATTCAGACACCATTCTTCCTACAACTGATCACCTAATCTTGTCCAGTCAATTACGACACATCGCTATCATTATGGATGGAAACCGCCGCTGGGCCAAGCAAAAACATTTACCAGCCCTGATGGGACACAGGCAAGGTGTCGAATCACTTAAGAACATCGTAAGAGAACTCAGTGATTTAGGCGTTGAAGCGCTAACAGTCTATGCCTTCTCCACTGAAAACTGGAAACGGGATGATACGGAAGTTGGCTACCTAATGGGGCTTTTTGTTGAAGCTTTATCTCGTGAATTATCTCAACTGGCAAAAAACAATGTTGTAATTCGCTTTATTGGTGATTTAAAAGCCTTGCCCGAAAAGCTTCAAGAGATGATTGCCGATGCCTACAATTTAACCAAAAACAATACAGGTCTTAAGCTCCAAATTGCCGCCAATTATGGCGCACGTCATGAAATTCTCCACACAGCACAGCAATTAGCGCAAGATTATCAAACGGGTAAAATTCAATTGTCGGATTTTACGGAAGATAATTTCAAAAAACAGCTCTATACAAGCGATTTACCGGATCCTGATTTACTCATTAGAACCGGTGGTGAATCACGACTCAGCAATTATTTATTATGGCAATGTGCTTATGCTGAGATTTATATTACTGAAACCCTATGGCCCGATTTTAACAGCGCGGCTTTAAAAGAGGCTTTGGACGATTTTGCCAACCGACAACGCCGTTATGGAAGCTGAGTTTTAAAACCTAAGCCCCTGAGTCATACGCACTCCAAGTTAGTTTCCTTTTTATTCTAGAACCTGCTCTCCCCTCCCCCCTCTGCGGGGTATGGATCAAGGGTGGAGGGATTTCTTTCTAAAGCGAATCTATTGGTTTCCTCTGGAATGGATCCCCGCCTACGCCGGGATGACGTGGTTCAATTTTGATGTTCCTAACAAGTTTTGTGTAAGGGGTTTCGTTTCCATGAATAAGAGTCTATAAACGCTTGAATTTTCGAGTCTTCAGGAGAGTAAGTTTCTAAATATACAGGGCCTTTCCGGCTTATAGGCCAATCCAAAAAATGCTTGCATTTTCGAGTGAAGCGCGTATTATAGAAACTATGTTCTATAGAACAAGCGTTCGACACAGAACCCGATTTTCAAAGATAAAAGCCTAACAAGCTTTTAATCAAAAGGACTTTTTTGAGTATGAGCTCTGCAATGAATGAACTAACACCAAAGCAGCAGGAAGTGCTTGAACAGCTCCTTGTTTTTTCCAAAGAAAATCGCTTTCCGCCTTCCATTCAACAGCTGTGCGGGCTTTGTGGCGTCAGCTCTACGTCTACAATCCACTTCCACTTAAGTGCCCTTCGCAAAAAAGGCTTTATCGATTGGAATCCAGCCAGCAAACGTGCCATTACAGTCCGAGATGATATCCGGATGCAATGGGAAGACAATCAGGAAGAAACGTCTAAATCCGCTCCTACTAAAGTAACCCCCATCAAAAAGCAGGATGATGATACTGAAAATAAGGGCGTACTTCCCCTTTTAGGCTCAATTGCCGCAGGTTCTCCTCTACAAACCATTGCTGATAGCGTTGAAAAGCTTGATCTCAGCAGCGATCTTTGTCCGCCTGGATGCTACGCGCTTCGTGTTAGAGGCGTCAGCATGATTGAAGATCACATTATGGATGAAGACATTGTCATCATTAACCCTAAGGCTCAAATTCGCGAAGGTGATGTTGTTGTCGCACTGATTGACGGTGAAACCGCAACACTAAAGCGCTTCTACAAAGAAAAAGGTCGAATCCGCTTACAACCTGCCAATTCTTCAATGGAACCCATTTACGTGACCGAAGTTGATTTTCAAGGCAAGGTAGAGGCTGTTCTTAGACGATACTAATTTTTCTAACTCTCATTTTAATAGTTCTTATTTCTACTTAATTTTAAATTGTGTGTTCAGTTTAGCTTGTTTTGAATTCTGTTCTAAAAATTGATATAACCCTAAATTCCTCGGATTGATTGCAATCCAGAGTGCAATGTTGTGTATCAAAATTTTAAACTTAATCAAACTCAAAAAGAGGTTATTATGCGTTTATCAAGGCATCAAATTGGGCTGTTTATTAGAGAAGTTGCACTGGGTAGTTTACTCGTCGCACCTTACTTTATTATCAACACCATAACTCACTAGGTTTGACACCTACCAAATCCATTCCATCTTTTTTATAGATATTTCTCTCACACATTCATTCTATCCATCCCACACATACTTTCTCAGACTGAGGCTAACGATTTTTCGTTGCCTCATTTTTATTTTTAATTTTATTGTATAGCCTTTAACGGCTCTAAAGCTGGTGTTATAGTTTTCCGTTGTTTTAATCGAGCTGAAAGCCACTTACGGAGAGGGGTATCAATATAACGCTCAAGCAGATAACACAGCACTACTAAAACGCTTGCGAATACGATGCCGCTAAACGGAGCGTATTGCGTTTCCTTATGATGCAACACAGTTGCCGCGAATCTGGAAAGCGGGAAATGAAGCACATAGAGTGGGTAACTGGCTGAACCGAGAACAGTAAAAAAGGTATCGAACTTGGGAGCCTTCATTTTAGAAATGGCGACGACACCCAAGGGGAACAGAACTAAGAGACATAAGGCATCAACAATCGAATTAAGAGAGCCTAAATCCGGTGAAGACAAAGCTGTCACAATCAATGCCAAGAATAACCAGGGATTTAAGAATTTTGACAATTTTTGAGATATACCCTCGATATTCTTATACAGAAACAATCCAAAGAAGACGCCAAATAAACCTCTGAATAAGCCTCCGGCAAAATCTGCAGCACTCCAGATACAACCCAAGTCTAAATCGCCCTTAAAAAAGCCAAGTCCAAAAACAATCAAGGCAAAGGCAGGAATATAGTATTTTAGGTGCTCAAGCTTCAGAACCGGTCGGAAGAAAGCATAAACCATATTCACGATCAGCTCGAAAAACAGCGACCAGTAGGGTGGGTTCAGAGGGAAATTCGTATAGTGGTTCGGCAATTTATAAGGGATCAATAAGCCTGTCAACAAAATTGAGCTAAGAACCGTATTGATAGAATACGGAAATTCATGCTTAACAAAAACTTTGAAACCCATCACCACGCCGCTGAGGAGCAGTGAAAGAAAGAATACCGGATAAAGCCGGATAACACGGAGCAGAAAAAACTCTTTTAGCTGAATGGCTTTATCTTTTAATTTATCGTCATACGCGTAAGCGATTACAAAGCCACTTAACAAAAAGAAGAGATCGACGGATAAATAACTTCTAAATACCGTAAAGCCCCAGAATTCTGGAGTGTGGCGAATTAAAACGATAAGCGCAGCAAGGCCACGTAAGCCATCTAAGGCGGTAAATCTATGTATAGTCTTCATTAAGGACCTTAGGCTTTGTCAGAAAGTCTATAGAACAGGTAGAAATCAGCATGGTTGAGGATAAAAGCTTTGTAATTAGATCTACATAAAAAGCAGTAAGACTAATTTGTTGCCCAGTTAATTCTATAAGACTATACGAAATTTTCAAACCCGTCTCTGTTTTTCATATAAAATAGTCGCGTTACAATGATTGGTTATCCGTATGAGCATGCTTGCAGCCGAGCCCGTTACCTTAAAACCCCTATCACCGAAGCTATCAACCCCAGACACCCCTACTTTAATCGGGATGTCTCTGGCTGATTTGCGGGATATGGTTAAAGAAATGGGGGAACCTTCCTTCCGAGCCGATCAACTGCATCATTGGGTCTACGTTAAATGTTTCCGTGACTGGGAACTGATGACCAACCTCAAACGCTCATTTCGAGATAAGTTGCAAGAGCAGTATCAAATCGGCTCCTTAGAAATCGCGGAAAAACAGGTCAGTCAAGACGGCACTACGAAGTATCTGTTTCGCTTAGCCGACGGCAAGGTTGTTGAATCAGTGCTCATGCACTTTGAAGAACGCGGTACGTATGCAATTTGTATCAGTACCCAAGTGGGCTGTGCGGTCAACTGTGATTTTTGCGCAACCGGAAAATTAGGGTTCTCTAGAAACCTAACCGTCGGAGAAATCGCTGAACAATACCTGTATGTTCAGGGCGATAGCGGTAAAGAAGTCCGTAATATTGTTTTCATGGGCCAAGGGGAGCCTCTCCTCAACTACGATGCGCTTTTAAAAGCGATTCGCTTGTTGAATCAATCTGCGGAAGTGGGAATGCGCCACATTACCATTTCAACCTCCGGCATTGTTTCTGGCATTGAAAGGCTTGCTAAAGAAGATCTCCAGCTCACACTTGCCATTTCTCTTCACGCGCCCGATGACGAAACCCGCGAAAGCTTCATGCCCATCAACAAAAAGTGGCCATTGGAAAAATTGATGCCTGCTTTGCACAATTACGTGGCCAGCACGGGTAAACGCTTAACTGTCGAATATATTTTGCTTGCCGATGTGAACGATCAGCCGAAACACGCCCATGCACTGGGAGAGCTGCTGGAAAACCTGAAATGTAATGTCAACTTGATTCCGTACAATCCGATTCAAGCGGCTGATCATTACAAACGTCCGTCTCGCAATTCGATTTTCCGCTTTTGCAATATTGTTTCCGAATACGGTAAAAAAACAACAATTAGGATTGAACGTGGTGCCGATATTGCTGCCGCCTGTGGACAACTTGCAAACCAGCAGCTATCGTAAACTATCTAAAGAATCAGTGGCAAAACTTTTATCAGTAACAATACTCATGTTTCTATTTTAGGAAGTCTAAAGCGCGATGTCTGAAGAAACCCTCAATCGACTTTCAGAAAACCAACCTGAAACGGACGAAAAACTCACTGAAGAAGAGTGGTATAAACGTCACGTCACTCAGTTTGTCCCGCCTCGGCAACCGGGAGAATCGCCGCTTCCTCGTGAGACAGCGAGTCCTGGCTTTGCCCCGAACTCAGAAATGCCGTTATACGCTCGAAGCAAATCTCGGCTTTCTAATCCTGAGCAACATCGCCGCTCCCAACTCTATGCCCGTTTCACCTATGCGGCCATTATCCTAAGTTTTATGGGTGTTTGCGCCACTGCCGTTGTTTTAACCATGCAGGCAGAAAGCCATAAAACCGGTTTCAGAGCGATTCATGTCAAAAAGCCGATTTCTTTTATCGATTACACTTATGTCGATAAAAAGAATGCTTCACATTAATAGAGATTTTATAGACGTTTCAGAATTAATGAGATGTCCTCAGATACGCGGCGCGAGCAGCACAGGAGCGTAAGCGTAGACGGTACTACGTGCGCATCCCGAGACCTCAGCTCTTGCCCTTCAGGGCTTAGAGATGAAGTCCCCCTTTACGGGGTCAAGCACAGCAACAAAGTAGATGATAGACAGCTCGTTCATTTAGGTATGCTGCAAGCAGATGGAATGGCTATGTAAGATGAATCGTTTAAACCTTCACCCCTTTGCGCAACGCCTGATCCATGCAGGCCAAGAGTTGAGCCGCTCTGGAATGGCCGTTGGGAATAATTGCCAGCTCACCGCTTTTGATGACAACGAACAATTGCTTTGGGTGACTGCTGAAAACTCGTTTTTCTCTCAACTCAATAGTGAAAAACTCAACGTTTTCACGGTGGACACTGCCCTACAAAGTGCGTCCCCGTTAATCACCCATCCGGAAAAGCTGCCTCATAGGCACTGGGAATCTGATCTTCAACTTCTCTTGCACATAATAGAAGCCAACGTAGTGCTCCGCTGCTTAACCCCCTACACGCTTGCTTGGGGACAATGGGCTCAACAAAACTGCACTCAAGATCGGTGTGAGGAACTCACTGACTTTAACCCGATTTTCATTCCCGATTTAAACGATATCCCGAAAGTGCTTGCTGAAGTCAAAAAAGCACTCCAAGAAAACCAAAGCATCCCATGTATTTTTTCAGGAAAAGAAACGCCTCTCATTTTGGCGAACTCGGTGGAAAAAGCGATTACCCAACAGTACAAGCTGGAAATACTCTGCAAAAGCCGCATTATTCTTGAACAATTGGCTCATTAGCCCTCCAAACACATGGCTCTGCATACCTCTCAATGATGGCAACCTACCCAACTGGGTGATAGGCATATAACATTAACGCGTTAACCTTAGTAACTTGCGCTAGCTAGTACGAGGCGCATTCGTTTGGTCACTTTTTGGTCATTCCTATCAACAACGCTCGGAATGAATGGTTTTAATACCATGGGCTTTACGCCACTTTTATCCATTTCTTTTTTCCGACGGTTGATGTAACCAACGTTACCCACATTAAGAATTAGCTATTTCCTCCTTTTCATTTAGGAGGATTCAATCTGCAAATTTTAAGGTGTCTATTTTCACATGAGTTTTTCCTCTATTGCATCATCCGTTTTTCCGCGGCCTTCTTATAATCACAATACGGTCCCATCAATCGAAACAGCTCAAGACAGAATTAACTGGATTGATTATGCCAAGGGACTTTTGATCATTCTGGTTGTCTTTGGTCACGTTTTAAGAGGTTTACACGGCGCCCATATTCCGATTTACAATGAAAAACTCATGGATACCCTCATTTATAGTTTCCATATGCCCGCTTTCTTTTGGCTTTCCGGGCTTTTTCTTGGGAAAAACATGGGGCATGGATTTAAAGAGTTTTACCAGAAAAAACTATCCCGCGTTTTATATCCTTTTCTGCTCTGGTCGCTCATTCAGGGCTCCTTAAGCGTCATGCTGAACAGTATGACCAATAGTAGTAAAGATATGCATCGATTGGCCTTTTTCTGGCTTTACCCCCTCGATCAATTCTGGTTTTTACACGCACTCCTCCTGATTCAAGTCCTTTTCTTTCTAACCAAAAGTTTCTCCTGGAAAACCTTACTGGGAATTGGCCTTATCTTTTGGACTATCGGGGCGTACGCTGGCCTTGAATATCCGCTGGCCAATCCCTTACTGAACTACATTTATGTGGTCGCCGGTTGGTTATGCACGCAATACAATGAGTTTGAACTGTGTACGAAATACCGTTCCTACCTCAAGCCAATCAGCTATTTCCCTCTGTTAGTCATCGCGTTTTGCGCCTATCTGTCGATTCAGTTTGGTGTCACGATTCCATTATTGACTGCCTTAGCGGGTATTTTCAGTATTCTCCAAATCTCTATGCTAATGGCACACTTTGACATTCTGCCGTTCATCAAACGCTTGGGAGAGCATTCGCTTTCCATCTTCATTCTCCACACCCTCATTATTTCGGCGACCCGTATGGCTCTGCAAAAAGTGTTCCACATTGACAATGGATTAACCCACGAAATTATCGGGACAAGCGCCGGTTTGCTGTTACCCTTCCTGATTTTTTCTGTGCTCGAAAAAAGAAAACTCACACAACCCTTATTCCTCCGATAAATTTAAAAAGAAATAAAAGGCCAGGCCTGATCGATGGGGAAAAGCTTTGCATTCCTTTTCCCGGCAGATCCCAATCCGTTTTGGATTGTTTTCCTGGATACCCCGTCCCTGTCCTCTCCGTTTGAGTGAGACGAGCGTATCCCAAACAACCCAGCCCGAATAAAGCCTGAAGCCCTTCTTTCCTTTTTGAATTGTTATCCCTCACCACGCTTCTTTCTCCTTTCTCAGTGGATTGCAGAAGCATGATGCTTTGTTCCCCTTTTTTATTTTTTAATTTTTCATTTTGGGGAACTGAAAAAATGAGCTGCACCCATGGCGTGCATAACCGTCCGCCCAAAGACAGGATTCGTTTTGCCAAAAACAAACCCAAAAACGATGAGCCCGGATGAGTGTCGGAGAATTGGAATTTTGTTTCCAGCACCGCTGGGGCTGTAGTCGACATCGCCCCTCCTTGATGTTGAAAACCACAATTCAATGCAAAATCATCCTTAACTTGACTCATCCATGCATGCTAGCATCGCTTCCGGTTTTAAAACCATTTCATGTAAAGTTGGCTTACTGAAAGGGTTTTCAGTGTTTATAGAAATTTAAATTCCAAGTATAGTTTGAGTTATTATAAGCCTTTCCGATTAGGATTAAATTTCAATCAATTTGTGGATATATCCTATGTTTATTGCCAATAATTCTCTCCCTTATCAAGGGATACCGCTAAAAAAGCCTTTCTTTGCAGCAGGCCCCGAAGCCAGCCCTAAGAATCTGCTGGAACTGCAAAAAGATGTTAATGGTGCCTATTTTACATGGAGAAAAAAGGTTGATCGGAACAAAAGTGGCACGGACATCGATGCCCTCAATATAGACTTTAGGCAGAGGGCTTCCGATTTATTAAGGACGATAAAACCCGAAAACTATCATCCCTATAAAGCGCCGGAAACTATAGTCCCTCGGCGTCCGGCGAGCCCTGGTGTGAGAAATGGCGCCGGCTCAAAACGTGAACTTGCTTTTAATTTTATTTATCCCGCCCCCAATGGCCCTTCCTTCAATACCAAAGATCCAGATACAAAAACAATTTTGAGGGTGCAGCAAGCGGTGGCGGGCTTTATAAATAGAGTTCCTAGATTATCGCGACAAACTCCAGACATTCTGGAAAGAAAAGCATCGGACCACGCATCAGCTACCTCCCAAGGCCAGCCAATTTATTCTTATCTTGTGGGTAAAGCAAAGGATGAGTCGCAGGTTCATCGTACGCTGCCACCCCTTGAAGAGTTAACGCCACCCCCTTCAACAGAAAGAGCAAGCACGCCACCGAAAAAAAGGAAAAGAGGAGCCAACGCCTCTGAGCTTGGAAAGAATACTGAAGGAACAGGCTCACACAGAAAGAAAAGGCGATCGTCACCGACGGCAAATCCTTCCTTAATGTAAGGCCTGTCAATACTCCAGGTATGCGAAACTTTAACCTGCTTATAAGGCTTTCTCTGCTTCCGACTGCCATTCCTGAATGAACTCTTCCGTAAACAGGCGACCCCATGCCTCTGTGGATAGGAAGAGGTGATACAACCGGGATTTGGCACAGAGGGGATCGAGGGAGAAAAAGAGCCCCTTAAGGCTTTCCACTTGCATGGCCATATCCCGAATGATGCAGAGCATGCGATAGCCTTTGATTTCTTCCTGCCGTTCCAGTTCCAAAATGGCTTTAATGAATACCTTGGTTTCCACGGTGAGCGTGGGTGGCAGTGTTTTCAGGAGATCCTCTATCAATCGGTTTTGCTCGGTGTTGTAAGTGAATTCCTGATAGTCCTCAGCATTAAATCCAAATTCATCAAAGTTAAAAGTGCTCATTGGCTTAGTTCTCCGGCTTACTAAACAAAAAAGCCAGCCCCGAAGGGCTAGCCGGAGGTTTGCAAACTGCCGTTAAACAGCTGCGACGCGTTTTAGCATCGCGAGATGCCTGAACATATCGCGTCGCCCTCCGGCCAGAAAAAGACCGGAAAGCGACATCAGATACGGTTGATGCCAACCGTTAACGGGCAGGGTTGCAACACCCCGGCTACTGCTACCGCAGTAACTTCCCTACAGTAAATCCCCTTCCCCTCAAATGCAAGGGAATGGTTAGTAAGTAAGATTATGAAACACTATTCTTGCTCTTATTGATTCTTTTTATATTAAAAGTTAGGCTAGATTATTGATCAATAAGTAAGAGAGCAAAGAGATTGGAAAAACAATGGAATAAGCTGCGCTCTTGGAATGGTTCTGTAGCAGATGCTTATGAAGAACTTTGTTGCCAAGTAGCTCGACAGTTTCCCGAAGTGCCTCCACATTCTAGCTTTCATAGGAATGGTAAACCCGATGGTGGAGTAGAAGCTTATTGGACTTTGCAAGATGGGAGTCAATGGGGATGGCAGGCAAAGTTTTTTGATGACTTTGATAAAGGATTAAGCGCAGTAAATTCTTCAATCGAAGAGGCTCGCATAAATTATTCCTCTTTATGTCGGTATTTTGTTTGCATGCCTTACGACTTATCAGCAGGGAGGGAAAAACAAAAAAGTAATCAAACTATAAATACTCAGCGAAAAAAATGGGATGCCTTTAAACAGAAATGGGAAACCAGTGTACCAGGCTTGATCTTGGAATATTGGGGTTCTAGCGAAATTTTTGACTTCCTTCACAAAGAAGAAAATGCTGGTCGTTCTCATTTTTGGTTTAATGATGAATTTCTCACTAAGAAACAATTGCGAAATTGGATTGATGAGGTTATAGCAAATGTAGGGCCACGGTATTCAAGTGAAATAAATGTTTCAGTCCCAATTTCTAAAGTATTTTCAGGTTTCCTAAGAAAAGAAACTTTTTTTTCCGATCTTACAGAACATGTTAATAGAGTTAAAGTTGCTTATCCTCATATCCTTAAAAAACAAGAACAATTTAAAACATTAAAAAATAAAATTACAAAACTAGATCAGACTTTTAGTAAACTTGATTCAGTTTTAGAGATATTCAAAACTGAAGAAGCAAAAACATTTTTGGACTTCAACAGTATTCAGCAGAAAGTGAATGAATGTATATCAGTAATTTATGACTGCTATTCAACCATACGAGATCTAGAGCAAAAGAAGAAAGAAGAAAGTAAAACATCACCTTATGGCTATGATCCATATCAGGACTTTAGCCATTCCCTTGGTATTTTAGAGGGTGAGTTTAGAGAACTTGATGACTTTCTGCATAGCATTCAAGCAAAAGCTAGCAACTATTCGAGTCTTGTTTTGTGTGGTGAAGCTGGAGTAGGGAAAACACATATTTTATGCGATCTGGCAAAAGAACAAATCGACTCATCTATACCTGCTTTATTGTTTTTAGGAGAGCAGTTTCGAGCAGATGATCCATGGATTCAAATATTAAATAAGCTTGGATTACCTAATAAAAAAGAAATTTTACTTGGTGCTTTAGAAGCTGCTGCAGAGGCAAGCAAGCAAACTTCTATTATTATTATTGATGCACTGAATGAAGGTGAAGCTAAAAAAATATGGAAATCCCATCTTCCAGGAATGATAGAAGCTATCAGCCGATACCCAAGAGTTAAGCTCATTCTCAGTGTACGTGATTCTTACATCCCATTAATCCTACCTGAAGAATTAGAAAAAAATAAACTTTTGAGGGTACGTCATCAAGGTTTTAGAGGCATTACCTCAAAAGCAATTCGTGAGTTTTTCGCTTACTACAAAATCAATTTACCTAGCGTTCCAAATTTTTCTTCAGAATTTGAAAACCCTCTTTTTTTAAAATTGTTATGTAAAGGCCTAAGCAACAAAAAACTTGACACACTTCCTGAGGGATTGGAAGGAATTAACACCGTATTTAGTTTTTACATTGATTCCGTCGAAGAAAAACTTTCACCACTACTTGATTACAAACTTGGTAAGAAACTTGCACGTGCAGCATTAAATAAACTTGCACAAATTATGGCACAAAATAGCCGAAGATGGGTAACAGAACAAGAGGCTGAAGAATCAATAAATGGTCTAATCTCCCACTGTGCAGGATATAGGGACTCTCTCTTTTTCCACTTGCTTGCAGAAGGTCTGCTTTCAGAAGAATATCATTGGAATGGTGAAGGTAGCCCTGAAGAAGTCATCCGATTCACGTATGAAAAATTTGCAGATCAACAAATTATTTATTATCTTTTAGAAAAACATTCTCTTTCTCTTAAAAACTCAGAAGAATTATTTAGAAAAGAAACTGAATTATCAGATATTATTTTTAAAGATGAATATGGTGAAAATCAAGGATTAATTGAAGCACTATCTTTGCAAATACCAGAACGCATAGGAAAGGAATTGATCGAGCTTAACAACGAATTTTCAGAACTTTATACAGTCAATGAAGCTTTTGTTAAAAGTCTCATTTGGCGTAAGCCAGATAGTTTCTTTCCAACTACTGATAAATGTATAAATGAACATATTCTAGGTTATGAAGATTTATCTAATGAGCTGTTAACTGCTTTTTTAACAGTTGCTCTAAGACCAAAACATCCCTATAATGCAGAGGCTTTACATGATTTCTTATTGCAGGATTCATTAAGTGAAAGGGACTTTTTCTGGTCAGTATATCTAAACAATCAATATAAAAAAACAGATTCTGTAGTTAATCGCTTAGTAGAATGGGCTTGGAATGAAGATAATACTCATATCAATGCAGTTTCACGTGAACTAGCAGGCATTGTAATCGCTTGGTTTTTAACGTCTTCCAATAGATTTTTAAGAGATCGAGCCACCAAAGCTTTAGTAGTATTATTTTCTGAACATGTACAACTATTTAGAAAAGTGCTTGCAAGATTCTGGCACGTAAATGATCCGTATGTTTTAGAACGACTGCTAGCTGTTGGCTATGGTTGTGCTCTCCGTAGTTCCGATAGTCAAGAAATAAAGGCATTAGCTGAAGACGTTTATAGCAATTTCTTTAATGGCGTGAACCCACCTTATCCAGATATTTTACTGCGAGATCATGCCAGAGGTATTGTTGAGTTTGCTCTACATAAAAAACTAATTACTATAGACGCATCGAAAATTTATCCACCATATAAAAGCGATTTGTTAGAGGAGCCACCGTCTCTAGAATGGCTTGAAACACAATATGGAACTTATGACCCTAAAAGAAACGATTCTCAATTTTCACAAACTCATCTTTATCAGTCTATTTTAGGTGATGAAGATTTTTCACGGTATGTTATTTCCTTTGATGAATGGACAAAACAGCCTATAACGGAGACTCAAGATCTTACCTATGATGAAAAATATGAATCGTTTATCAAGAAGCTTTCACCTCATCAAAAAGCTCTAAGAGAACCTTATAGAAATGAGACAAACATTTCATCATTATCAAAAATATTAGATGAGGATGAAAGATCAGAATCTTTGCTTAACCATCTTGATAGTATTATAGAAAAACTCTCAGAGACTGAATCCATTGAAGCAAAAAACAGATTTCTAGAATCTTTATCAAAAAAGCAACGAGAATATTACCTTACAGAAATATTACCAGGCGAAAATAATAGATTCCAGATGAGAAGTCAAAATGAATTTGACGCTCAGTATGCTAGACGTTGGATTCTAAATCGTATTTTTGAGTTGGGCTGGAGTCTTGATCTATTTGGAACTGTGGATAGAAATATTAACACTACTAGCAGAGACTCTCGGACCAGTCATAAAGCTGAACGTATTGGAAAAAAATATCAATGGATTGCTTACAGAGAGGCTTTAGCAAGGATTTCTGATAACTTTCATTTTAACCATAGTAATAACAATTGGAAAGGTGCCTCTAAGGTATATAAAGGTCCGTGGCAACTTTCACGTATTCGAGATATCGATCCGTCCTTTATTAAAAAAACTTCGAAAAACGAAATACGAGGACATAAAACCTGGTGGTATCCAGAGCATTTGAATTGGAGAAAAGAGCTTTCTAGTATTACCTGGTTAGAAAAGCATGATGATTTGCACACAGGGCATCAACTCTTGGACTTGAAAAGACCCGATGAAACAGATTGGCTTTTACTTGATGCAGCATTTGAATGGATCGAACCGCTGAGTGCAGGTAACGATCCTTATAATACACCGCAAAGATTGATTAAATGTTGGATTACTAGTTATCTGGTTAAGAAAGAACATATTTCTGCTATTGAAAATTGGGCAACAGTAGACATTGGAATGAACTTTAATGATCTTCCTGAAACTACTCACATTTCTGATGTTTATTTGGGTGAATATTATTGGTCTTCCGGCTATGAATACCATCAACAACCTTATTTTAGAGCAGAGGGTTGGAAAAAAGGTGGAAATAGCAATATACCTAAACCTGTTTTGATATTATCTGAACTTTATTATCAAGAAAATAGTAATTACGATTGTTCATTAGATGAATCAATTACCTTACGTTTGCCCTGTAAGTGGCTCGTTAACGAAATGAAACTTGATTGGAAAGGTCAAGAAGGATGTCTTTTTGACAAAGATCATAATTTAGTCGCTTTTGATCCTAGTATTTTTGAAGAAGGTCCCTCTGCATTAGTTATTTCAAAAGAGGCTTTTATGAAATTTCTTGAGAAGTCTGGTTACACTTTTTTTACAATAATTACCCAGGATAAATTTTACCTTAGAACACCCGATACTGAAGACAGAGGTAGGTTGTTTTGGAATAGCTTCAATAGGCTGAAGCGTGGACAAATTAAAGAAACCATTAATTCAAGATTTGAAAAATATCCAGCAAAAAAGAAAAATTAATACTATTTTATTGGTTACATGATTGGAAGTTGACAAAAAGAAGTGGACCATTCTTGAGCCAATGCATACAGTTGGAATGCCCCCATTTCTGGGAGTTAATCCGGTCTCGCTGTTCAAATAGCTGTCGACGGGCACAATAGTATATTTGAAAGTGTAAGATTCCCGCTTTCGCGGGAATGACAGTTGCGGTTGAGCGCCACACCAGTTGAGGCGAAGGACAGTTTTTTATTTTCGCCACAACCCTATCCTGCTTGGAAGCGCTCCAGGGTTTTCCCGATGTGCTTTTCCATAACGCGCGTCATATCATCCACAATGGGATGGAATAAATTATCCTCAATCAACTGCTTTCGCTCACTCTGCAAGGCATCCAAACTAAGCTTGGATTGCTGTTTTATCAGCTCCCTCAACGCGGGGAACGAATAACCCACGTCCTTACATTGTCGTTCCCAATGGCGGGGGAATAGCTTCTCCGGCTCGTAATAGCCACCGATTTTCATCGCCATTTTATCCGCTAAATCCGGATACGCCCTCGTACAAAGCAGGTCATAAACCGGTGTCATTTTTATAAAATTGTTGTTGCCACTTGCCTGTATTCCGGCTTGCGCTGGCATAGATTGATGCAGCAGCGAAAAGTTTTTTCCATGCGCATCCATATTCCCAATTAGATAGTTAAATACCATTAAGGCAGCGAGTGCATTTCGGTCCCGAACCGGTTGCGTTGTATTGTGGAGCAGATCAAAACAGGCTTTAATATCCGGGCCGCCATCGTGCTGATACTTTCTAGCCGATACAACGCCCAAGGCCTGGCAAAAATCTTCCTGATGAATGCGCTGCACCCGATTGCCCTGAACAACACGGTCGTAACGTTCAATCAACAAATACGGGATATCCTGCGCCCAGCGAATTTCAACATGGGGAACCATTAAGCCGATTTTTGCAGCAATTCTTAAACAAAGATATTCGTTATGGACGATGCCATCAAATCCCTGAATCACCGGTTTAAGGATATGCGTGGTCGGACAGCCATTTTCAGGCAGTGTTAGATTGCCCTCAATGAGGCAAAGCGCCGCCTTGTTCTGAGCACCGGCAAGGGAAAGCCTGAGGCCTTGAGTGCCGAGGAATAAAGGCTTTTGAGGCAATTCCCGGATATGTTGGAAGAGTTGCTGTTCGGAAATCGCACGCCCCTCCAGAGGAAAAGAAACTTTGCTTTCCAGAGAGATATTTTCTTCCATCGAATACAAGGAAACGGCACCTGCACAATCGTAACCAATGGCCTTCAATAAGGAAAAGCTATTGTGATGATTTACTCCATAACGCTTACCAATGGCTTGCCTCGCACTTTCGCTTTCCGGCAGCAGCCCTCCAAAATAGGCTTCCGTACTCACTTCGTCGTAAGGTTCGGCTTGGATTGGCATACTCATGGAAAGCACGTTATTATCCTCAGAGGAATAGGTGAAGCGCATTTTCCCAGTCGGTGTTTGCTCTAAGGTACCCATAGGCTTTCCATATAGGCATACTGTTAAGGCTTTATCTTCCATCATTTGCCGCCTTCACCCGTTGATAAAGCGCTAACATCATTGCTTTTAAAAGGACGCAACCCCGTCAGCTGAATGCCCAGCATAGTTGCCACTAATAAGGATTTTCCCAACTCGCAGCTGGCTTTGCCTTTTTCCAATTCCCGAATAAAGCGAATACCGGTGCCGCAGGCTGCTGCCAGCGATTTTTGGGTTATTTTCTCCGCTTTGCGCGTCTCTTTAATCAGCTTGCCAAAGTCTGCGGCATTTCGTATCGACACAAAAAAACATCCTGTACGGTACCTTTTTAATCATTATAGTCGATCCTCGTCAAAAATGATCCTGTACGGTACTTTTTTATCCAGAAATTGCTTTTACGAGCCAAAATAATCCCGTACGGGATCTAAAAGCATTTGTATGAGTGAGGGCTAAATTTTCACTCACCGGTTCCGTTCCGCTGAGCCGTCAAAGTATTAGCGGCCAAATCGCTTGCAATTTGGTACAATAAAGGCTGGAAAGAGAGCGGGTTCCGCTGTTTCAACGCACGGGGGAGCAGTATAAGCTACACTAAGTCTTGGAACTTTGTAGGACTTATGCAAAACAATGAAAGCAGATGTCAATACAATAAGGCATTTAATCGATATGTTTTCACATTGCTTTGATATCTATTTTCATTGTTTTGCGTAAGTTCTATTTTTGTTAGTAATAGAGAAGAGAGGGCTTGCAAGATTTCTACACATGACGATCTGCAACTACTCCTAGACATCCTTCCAGAGCGGGTTCAAAGTATTTTGAACCAAAAAAACGCACTCAGCGATCGAGAGAATCGAGATCTCATCGAAATCGTCCTCGATCTGGGAAGACTCCCTGAAGCTCGGTTTTCAGAAGGTGACATTTTAGAACTCGGTACCGAGCAAGTGTCTTCTGAAGAAATCAATCATGTGGTTGCCCAAGTCGGCTTCTTCAGCAGTGATAATCGGGGCGGGATTCCTCGCACGCTGCATCGGATCAGTGCCATGCGCAATCGTCAGGGCACTATTATTGGCTTAACCTGCCGCGTTGGAAAAGCCATTACAGGAACTGTAGAACCAATTCGAGACATTATTTCTTCAAACAGAAGTGTTCTGTTATTAGGACGTCCCGGTGTTGGTAAAACATCCCGACTCCGTGAAATCGCCATGTTGCTTGCAGGCGAGTTGAAAAAACGTGTTGTTATTGTTGATACTTCCAATGAAATCGCGGGCGATGGGGATATCCCCCATCCTGCCGTCGGACGTGCACGCCGTATGCAAGTGCCGGATCGGGATCAGCAAAAAAACACCATGATTGAAGCGGTGCAAAACCATACGCCTGAAGTCATTGTGATTGATGAAATCGGCACCAGCGATGAAGCGCTTGCCGCCAGAACCATTGCGGAGCGTGGTGTTGTACTGATTGCGACAGCTCACGGTCATACGTTGGAAAACCTTATTAAAAACCCGATGCTCTCGGATTTGGCGGGCGGTATTCAAACTGTAACGCTCGGCGATGATGAAGCGCGTCGCCGATCTTCTCAAAAAACCATTCAGGAACGTGCCCAGAAACCCACCTTCGATATCTGTATTGAAATTCGGGATCGACACACCTTAGCCGTTTATCCTGATGTCGCCGAAGCAGTCGATCATCTTCTACGCGGCTGGACGCTCTTTCCTGAACTCCGTCGTATTGATTCGGAAACGGGTACAACCCGTGTTCTTAAAACCAATTTTGAAGTGTTGCCCGGAAGCTTAATGGCAGAAGCCACGGAGCTGAATCCCTCCTTGGATGTCAACACATCGAAGGCCGATTCCGAACGGGATGATGCCCCCTTACCCGCAGGGAGCAAGGATGAAATCCGTGTTTTCCTATACGGTATTAGCAAGTCTTTCTTTGATCGAATCGTAGAACGACTCAACTTGCATCAAGTGCGTGTCACACGAAACATTTACGATGCCAACTTTGTGATTGCCCTCAAAAGCAATGCCCGACCGGGATCCAAGATGCTTCAACTTGCCCAGGATTATGAAGTTCCTGTATTCTATACCAAAATTAACAGTATGCCCCAAATTCAACGCGCCCTCAGAGAAGGGTTGGATGCCGATCCCGGTGCTTTCGCATTACGCTTGGCAATGGATCCGTATGAGGGAGAGATCGAGTCCTCGTTGCAGGAAGCCCAAAAGGCCATCGATATCGTGCTACAGGAGCATACCGCTCAAGAGCTTGCACCACGCCGATCCTATATTCGCCGCGTACAGCACGAATTGGTCGATAAGCATTTACTGAGTAGTATCAGCATTGGAGATGAGCCCAATCGACGGCTTAAAATTCTTCCACCTAAAAAATCGAGTCCTCCCCCTGAGTTTGAAACGGATTTTGAGTCTATACTAGAAAATCCCGACGAGGATTTTGACTCTTGAAACACAATGGTCTCTTTATCAGCTTTGAAGGAATCGATGGTTCCGGCAAAAGCACCCAACTTCAACTCTGTGCAGATGCTCTTCAACAAAAAGGGCAATCCATCCTGGTAACGCGTAATCCGGGTGGTACTGACTTTGGACAGGAACTGCGCCAGATTCTGTTGCATAGCAGCTATGCAGTTGATCCGATTGCGGAGCTGATGCTTTTTATGGCGGATCGCGCCCAGCACCGGGAGCAAGTCATTTTGCCTGCACTGTCAGAGGGTAAAATTGTCCTCTGCGATCGTTATAGCGATTCCACCATTGCGTATCAAGGCTACGGTCGGGGAATTCCGCAGGAAACAATACTTCAGCTCAACCAGATTGCGACCCAGGGTTTAGCACCGCATTTGACTTTTCTGTTTGATGGTGAGCCTGCCGTTTTAGCTCAGCGCGTTTCCAAACGCGGTGCAAGTGATCGAATGGAAGCGGAATCTCTAAACTTCAGAACCCGTGTCCGGGAAGGCTACTTGGCAGTGGCGCAAAAAGAAACTCAACGCGTTAAACGTCTTGATGCCACTCACGGAATTGAAATTCTACATGCTCAAGTGATGGAAATCGTTGAAAGCACCTGCTTCGCTCAATCGCAGCATGCGCAAGTTTTATAGTTCTTCAGAAAAGTTCCACCTTTTTCCCGTCATTCCGCGACTAACGCGCGGAATCTAGGTGAAATCTAGCTTTCTGGATGCTGCGACTCCGCGCAGCATGACAATAGGGTGCTAAGTAGGACAATGTCATTTCAGGAACTTTTCCCAAGAGACCCTTTTCCTCCCATGCTGGGATATTTGTATCCTTCCAGGTATCATAGAGTGATTTTCCAAAGCTTTTGACACAAATGCTTCTGGATGTGTCCTTTTTGATTCTTCGCGGAGGGTATTCCCAATGACCTCACAGCCCAATGAAAAAAAGCCGTTCATCTTTATCGCAGGTCCCTGCGTGCTGGAAGAGAATAAAGGTGCGTTGAATCTTGAAGTGGCCAAAAAGCTAAAAGCCATCACCTCCAAATTTCCTGAGTTAAAGTTTTACTTTAAAAGTTCTTTTGATAAAGCCAATCGCTCCTCGATTAACTCTTACCGTGGCCCTGGCTTAAAAGACGGTCTGGAAATTCTCAGCGCCATTAAAAAAGAAGTGGACGTCCCTATCCTGACGGATGTCCACAGCATTGAGCAAATTATGCCCTGCGTTGGTGTCATTGATATGCTCCAGATTCCTGCTTTCCTTTGCCGACAAACCGATTTGCTCTTAGAAGCAGGACGTAGCGGTATACCGGTTAACATCAAAAAAGGACAGTTTGTTGCTCCGCTTGATATGCGCCATGCCGCTAAAAAAGTAAGCAGTACGGGAAATAACGAAATCTACATTACCGAGCGCGGCAGCTCCTTCGGCTACAACAACCTGGTTGTGGATATGCGTTCGATCCCAATTACACACTCCTTGGGACTACCCATTATTTTTGATGCCACTCACAGTGTTCAACTCCCCGGTGGTGCCGGAGAAACGACCGCTGGAAACCGGGAATTTGCTCCCATTCTGGCACGCGCTGCGGTTGCGGCAGGCTGCGACGGTCTGTTTATTGAAACGCATCCGCATCCCGAAAAAGGACTCAGTGATGCCAGCAATATGATGCCTCTCGACTGGGTTGAACCGTTATTGGAAACCTTGCTTAAAATTCGCTCAGTGGTCCACGAAATGCCCGCTGCAATTCAAGAACCTGAATACGCTGGCAGTACCAACCGTTAAGTCTTATTAAACGACTAAACCTCAATATGACCTTCAAGCTTTAAAGCTATTAGCAGCTTTGGCCTTTTCTGCTGCAACACGTTCTGGCTTTGGTTTAAGGACACCACTATCCAAAACTTTTCCGTTCTCGGAAATGGTTTGAAAACTCAAACCCGAGGGTGTGTCTTCAAAAAGCATAAAGTGGCGCTCGGGAATAAACACTTTCGAGGGTAGCATGGGTGACGCTTGAGACAATTTATTCATTTGCTTAGGCGTTAAAAGTTGGCCACCAGCACCACTGACAAAGTCAGGTACTTCTCCTGTGTTGATATCTGTTCGCTCATAGGCGTGAAGATGGCCAGCCAAATAAGCATCGACGCCATTGCGCTTCAGGATAGGGTTTAAAGTATCGCGTAGCTCTTTCGTCATGCCATGATCCATGGCGGCTGATTCGCATAAAGAGTGGATTGGATAATGGCCGTACACAATTTTGTATTTAGCGGTGCTCGTACTTAAAGCTTTATCGAGCCATGTCAATTGTCTCGCTGCTGCTTGACGAACTTGCTCAGGATCAGTCTTGGTGTATGTCCCAATTTTTCCGGGGAAAAAGAGTGTTGTATCGATGCCGAAAACATCAACATCACCGATATGGGCTTGGTAGTAACGAGGTGTTCCCCAATATTTAACTTGATTACCACCTAAGCTGGCGTTGCGGACATCGTGATTACCCAGTGTGGGGTAAAAGCGAACAGATTTATCACGGAATGGCTGCAACGGTTTTTGGATATCATCGCCAAAGGACTCGTCCCTTCCCTCTGGGTAGGCATTATCACCCGTAGTTAAGACAGAGGCAAAAGGCTTTTTTTCAAAAGTCTTCTTCATCTGGTTGATGACCGCATCTTCACCAGAACTTCCATTGGGTTCCAGATATTCTTGCTGATGGCCTACACCGAAATCTCCAATCACGGCAAACCGTTTGATGGCATCCGTTTTTGCGATTGGTGGCAACGGGGCAGTGGGAGCGATATTGTTTACGGAAACCAGGGACGGAAGATCGGTTGACCGTTGAAATACATCGTCTATAGCTACTTTTGGAGGAGCAGAAACATTGGACGAATCACCCTTGAAATGAACCCGTGATATTGGCCCAGATTGATGAGCAGTATAGTTTACTGGCGCTACGAGCAGTGAGGACAAGAGAACCTCTTTATAGGAATGATTTACAAAAAGGGACTGAACTTTCTACAGAGATGCGCAACATTATGATGCAAAGGATGAGTTACATCACTATAAAACACATAACCGATCTTTCTTTCTCTCTGCTGTGACCTCTCATTTGATCGCTTTTTACACTTTCCCTCATTCCAATAAGTCAATGCGTCATTAAAAACGTCATAAAAGCCTTTTTTAGTTTTCTACAGCTTAAAACATCCCTCTCGGAGAGCTTTGCGATTTTGTTCAGTTTTTCTCTACAGGTTTTGAACAGGTCGAGTTTTTCAGGACTGTTTACATGCCTATTGCATGCCTTAGAATCAATCATAGAAAGACTTTAAAATTTCATGCAACAGTTCACAAAGCTGTAGAAAACCACAAAATGGAGCTTTGTAAAACTTTTTTAGAGGCAAAATGATTCACATTCAGAGATAAAAAAGATCAATTCGTTACTTTTGAACAGAAAACCTGTTCAAAACTTGTTTAAAACTAGTGCAACTACAAACAAAAGATCGGATAACCCTGTTCATAAGGATCCATTCTGTCTAAAACAGCGAAAGTTCTGACACGTTTAGAACAGATTATGAACATCCTAAAAGGCTTATTATAAAAGGGATTCAGATAGTTTTGAACAGATAAAAGCTCCCTCTATTACGATGATGAATTATAAATTTAAGATCATTAACGATCAGTCCTTTAGGAGATTGGGACCCTTTGGAATCCGCAGGTCAAAATTTGTGTCAATCACTTGTCGGCTCCCCAGGAATTTGTGTAGTCTTAGATTAAATGCATAATCAGTTTTACTTGGCACTGGCAGTTTTGGATACGGATAGCAGGAGCTCTCTATGAAATTTTCAGTTCAGCGAGAAGATGTTCACCAGGCAGTTGCTGCCGTTCAGCGCGCAACCGCTACGCGTGTTATTCAACCTATTTTGTCGAATATTCTAATTATTGCTGATAATGAAAAGCTTAAGCTTTCAGCGACCGATCTCGATTTCGCAATTGAAACGAGCATTCCTGCGCACATTGTTGTTGCAGGTCAAAGCACCCTTTCGGCGAAAAAGCTGTCAGAGATTCTTGGAAAACTCCCCAATAGCCGGGAAGTCGAGTTTGATATTGATCATGAAACTCAAATGGCACGGATTCAATCGGGTACAGCCATTTTTGACATGCGCACACTCCCGTCCGATGATTTCCCCATCGTTCCGGCTTTAGATGAAACTGTTGCTGATGCAGACTCCGGTGTGGGCGGTGTTTTGGAAGTGGATGCGAAAGCATTGGCTCGTGCTATTAACCAAACCACATTTGCTGCAGCCAGCTACGATGCAAACAATGTACTCGGCGGCGTTTATTTCCAAATCAATGCGGATGGCTTGGAAATGGCAGCGACCGATGGTTCTCGATTAGCCCGGCGTATTGAGGCGGTTCAATCCGTTTCTTTAGGCCCTGTTTCTGCGATTATTCCCGCACGTACCCTGCAAGAATTCCTGAAGCTTTCGGCTTCTGACAGTGGCAATCCGACTGTCAAAATAGCCATTTACAATGGCCAGATTTCATTCCGGACATCCCGCTACTACGTGCTTTCACGTCTTTTGGACGGACAATATCCCAAATATAATCAACTGATTCCTCAAGAAAACAAAGTGGTTGCTTACGCGAATCGCAAAGAGTTTATTGAGTGCTTAGAGCGGACGGCCGTAATGGCCAATGAGCGGACCAACATCGTCAAAATGATGTTGGAGGGTAACCTCTTGAGCTTAGCGGCTCAAACACCCGATGTGGGTGATTCTAAAGATACGCTTTCGATTCATTACGAGGGTGAACCACTCAATATTGCGTTCAACTACAAATACGTTCTGGATGCCTTGAAGGTTATTGAGTCCGACGATGTTCGGATGGAAACCAATGGCCCCTTAGCGCCTACCTTGTTTAAAGCGCGTGAAGAAAACGGCTACCTCTGTTTAGTTATGCCGGTTCAGGTGAAGTAATAGTCATTCCAAAAATCACCTTTACGTAATTTGGAATGGATAACCACTGATGTGGGTTGAGTCGCTTCACTTAGAAAATTTTCGCAATTATAAGCATGCTGCTATTCGCTTTTCGCCTGCTCAAAATTTAATTTTGGGAGATAACGGGCAGGGCAAAACCAATTTGCTGGAAGCTATTTACTTGCTGAGCCATGCGCGCTCTCATCGCAGCAGTGATGACCGAGAGCTGATGTTACAGGCACCTCAGAAAGCCTTGAATGATGCTTCCCTCTGGAGTGGAACGGATTCGCTTGAACAAGATGCGTCGGTTTTAGAAGTGTCAGAGCAGCTGTGGGCTAAAGTTACAGCCATGCTGCGCAGTGATAGCGGTTTGGGTGAAGGCGTGCTGGAAGCGCGAATTCGTATTGATGCGGCAGGCCGTTTAAAAACAGGCTTTGTTTGGAACGGAGTCACTTTAAAAAGCCGTTCGGCCGTTTTGGGGCATGTTCCCACTGTTTCGTTTTTCTTGCCGGATCTCTTATTATTGCGAGGAACGCCGGAAGATCGTCGTCGCTGGTTAGATGCGGCGATTGTTCAGTACGATCCCAATCATTTGCCTTTGCTGACCGAGTTTCTAAAAATCAGGCAACAAAAAAGTCGTTTGTTGAAAGCGTATTTTGAAAATCCAAACCCGGATCATTTAAGAGTCTGGAACACGCAGTTTGCGCTATCGGCGGCCCGGGTGATTGCCTCTCGTCTCAGCTACCTCTCCAGTATTGCGGAACTTGCAGCAAATCAATATAGGTCTTTGAGTGACGGAGCTGAAGGTTTATCCATTGCCTATAAAACGAATGTTTGCGGCGACGTTTTAAAGCTTGGGATTGATCCGTTGCCGACAGTGGAAAAACTCCATGATCTTTTGCAACAGCATCTCAACGATCGGATGCAAGATGAAATTCGACGTGGAACCTGTCTGGTAGGTCCGCACCGTGATGATATTTCCTTTTTCCTGGATACTCTACCTGCAGAGGCTTATGGGAGTCAGGGACAGCAGCGAGGCATTGTTTTAGCACTCAAGTTAGCTGAATTGATTCGCTTAAGTGAAAAACTGGGCGAAGCTCCCATTTTGTTAATGGATGACGTGATGGCGGAGCTGGATCCCAAACGACAACGGCTGTTATTGGAGCACATTCAACCGGGCAGCCAAATGTTTTTAACCACAACACATTCGAATACCAGCTGGTGGGAGCGTTTACAACATACGGTCTCTCCAAAGTCAGAGGCTATTTGGAGTGGAACTGAGATTTTCAAGGTGACTCGTGGACACGTTGAAAATTTTCCGCCTGAAAAACTGGCGGCTTTTGATAGAAATGAGGCTGTTTTGCCGGAACAAGAACTGGTTAGCGGATCGGTGTTAGAAAATGAGTAAATATCCACCTAAGAAACCGCAGCGAGTAGGTTCTTTGATGAGTCTGGGAGATGTTATACCAGCTGTTTATCAAAACTTGGATATGGACAAAAAGGTGAATGAGTTTGCGGTGCTCGGCTTGTGGCCTCAGGCGCTCACTGGCGTTTTGGGTGCTGATATCGCGATACAGACTCAGGCTGTAAAGTTACGACAAGCGGCTGGAAAAACTGTTTTGCACGTTAAGGTTTCGAGCGCCCCGATGGCTTCTGAAATTTCCTTTTACACACCCGGCTTGCTTCAAACTCTGAACGCTTATGCCCCTCAAACCGGAATTAAAATCGATCGAATTGAGTTGAGAGTAGGAAGCATTGATACGCGCTCCTAGAACCTGTTCTGAAAATAGAGATCATTTTTAGAAATGGGGATCCGATGGTAAGAGGAGCCGGACTTTCGCAGTTTTACGCTATAATGGTACTCAATTGTTGAAGAGATTGGATCGTGCGACAGCTGCTTTGCGATTCCAGAGGCTGCCCTCCACGGTGTCGAACTGCTGACAGAGAAGAACATTAGATGGGAAGCTTAATGAGAAAATGTAGACTTCTTGGAGCTGTGTTGCTCCCAATATCATTGTTTATCACCGTTCAGCAAGGTTTTGCGTATACGCCTCAATCCCTTTACGATGAGGTTTGGAAGCTGATCAATACCCGTTTTGTGAATGAAGATAAAAACGGGCAAGATTGGCGAATTTGGCGTCATCGCTTTGATAGCGTGATGAAAGACGACCAAGATGCTGGCGTTGCCATTGAGACAATGTTGGCGAGTTTAAATGATCGCTATACCCGTTTCCTGGATAAAGATGAATTCGCTGAAGAAGGCCGCTCTATTAAAGCGACCCTCTATGGAATTGGTATTCAAATCGGTGTGCGTGACGACAAGTTGGTCGTTATTGCTCCCATTGATGACACCCCGGCCGATCGGGCAGGTTTAAAAGCCAATGATGAAATTCAAGAAATTGATGGCAAAAATACCAAGGGCATGTCCGTTAAGGAAGCTGCAGATCTCATTCGTGGCCAAAAAGGAACCAAGGTTCACTTGCTCATTAAACGTTCTGAGAAACCGGTTCGTTACTACGATATTGCCCGGGATGAAATTAAGCTAAAGTCGGTTTCGCTGACGAATCCTTTCAGCAATCCTATTCCTAACAATGTGGGTTACATCAAGCTATCGACCTTCTTAAGCAGTAATGCTGCCCAAGAAGTTCAGAATGCTCTCAAAGAAGAAGGCAATAAGGCTGGATATATCCTCGACTTGCGTTCCAATCCAGGTGGTTTGCTGGCCAATGCAATTCGCATTGCTGACTTCTTCCAGGAAGAAGGTGGTATCGTGAGTACCGTCGATAGGGATGGCTACAAAGAAGTTCGATATGCCAATCCATCCGTACTGACCCATAAACCCTTAGTTCTTCTGATCAATGGTGGCAGCGCCAGTGCCAGTGAAATTTTGAGCGGCGCTTTGAAAGATAACAAACGTGCCATTTTGATCGGTGAGCGGAGCTTTGGTAAAGGTCTGGTCCAAGAGATCAATCAACTGCCGGGTGGTTCTGGTGTCAATATTACAACCCAGCGCTATTTGACGCCTAACGATACCGATATCAACAAAAAAGGGATTGAGCCTGATATTACGGTTGAGTTGACGGATACCGAGATTAAAAACCGCAAGGATGCTCAACTCGGTAAGGCGGTTTCCGTTTTACAGGAAATGATTAAAGGTAAAACGGTGAAGGATGTTATCAGCGAGTATATCGCTGTGCAACCATCACAGCCTTCTCCTGTAACGGGAAAAGATAAGCTGAAAGATTCAAGCGCAAAAGCGATCCCATCAGTTGCACCGGCTCAGCCTAAAGGTTTTGAAAAACCCAAAAAAACCACAGGCGGCAAAAAATAAGTTTATTGAGTGGCTAAAGTTTAATAGGGTATGAAGGTTTACTTCATACCCTATTAAAATAGTCATCATTCTGGACCTAATGCTCTAATCGTTTTTTAAGGCAACTGTTTCTATAGAAAAAGATGATAAATAAAATCGGAGACCATGCCCTTGATACGGCGTAGGTTTCTCTGAAAGCGCATAAAAGCAGGACGAACTTTTAAGGCGCGCTTGCTGTTGGCATCAATTTCATAGGTTGGGCTGGACATGCTTCGACCTTATTGATTTCAGAGGGGTTATTTTGTAACGACGTACCAATCGTCACTTTTTCAACGCACCAAGAAACCACTTTTTAAAATAGTGGCTTTCGTTGATAATGACTCAAACACGCTTCACTGGACAAAAATGTCCTTAATGCTCAGTGTAGCAAAGGGTTCAGTAAAGAGGAATCATTTAAATGGTCTCTAATTTTAAAATTTCCTCCCCTAAATGATGCATCCAGCCCAGAAAATTCTCTTTGTTTGCCACGATGCTGCTCTCTATGGTTCTCAACGAAGCTTAGAGCTTATCTTAAAATACCTCCCGTCTGAGCAGTATCAATGCTTTGTTTCGGTTGCACGCCCTGGACCCCTACAAGAACGATTGGCTCAGCTGCCCAATGTTACTGTGCTGCATCACAAACGTTTGCAATGGGTAAAGCACGATAAGCGGAACACGTTTCAAAAAGTAGGTGATGTTCTCACCTTACTGTTTAACGCTTTTTCCAGAGCAAAAGGGGTTCAGAAGCTGGTAAAACAGCATGATATCGACTTAGTTCATACCAATTCTACAGTTTCGTTAGAAGGTGCCTTGGGATCTGCGATGGCAGGCGTTCCCCATGTGTGGCATATACGGGAACTGTTTATGGAACCCTCCCCCAAATTTCACTTGATGCTGGGTTGTAAGCTGAGCCGTCTGATTATGGCCTCACTCGCGCATCGGGTTATTTGTATTTCCAAAGCCGTTCAAAGTCAATTTGGGCCGTATCAAGACGTAAGTCCCCAACAATTTCCTTTAATTTATAATGCTCTTGAGCCTGAAACAGTCAGCCTAGAGCCACAACCCAAATCTCATCATAGTGTTTTTAAAATTGGCTACTTAGGGAGAATTTCTGAAGGGAAGGGTATACACGAATTATTAGACGCCGTGTCTTATTTAGTGGAAGAGAATCTTAGCATTGAATTGCATGTGGTGGGCTCTTTTGTGGATAATGCCTATGAAAGGCGGATTTCTCAACAGATACTTCAACTGAATTTAAGTGAAAAAGTTCGGTTTTGGGGATATCAGGAAGATGCTGCTTCTTTCTTAAAACAGTTGGATGTTTTGGCTGTCCCGTCTGCTAATGAACCTTTTGGTAGGGTCATTATCGAGGCCATGGCCAATCGGATTCCCTGTATTGCTGCCAACTCAGGTGGTGCTCCTGAGCTGATTGAGCAGGGAGAAACGGGCTTACTGTATCCACCCGGCCAAGCAAAAGTGCTTGCTCTGGGCTTAAAAACTCTCTATGAATCACCCGAACTGTCTGAAAAAATCAAAGAAAAGGCTGGACGAATGGTTCTGGAGCGGTTTACCATAAACTCGCAAATCAGGATGCTAGAGGAATGCTACCAATCGCTCCTTCCAAGGTTAACATAGCGGATTTCACCGGACGTATGTCGGAACATACGATGGCCGAGCAAGGCCGTCGTATTCGGATTGGGATGGTTCTTGATCAAGGCTTTCCTCCTGATGCACGAGTTGAACGTGAAGCCACTGCCTTAGTGCAAAATGGCTATGAAGTTCACATTTTATGTATGCAACAAGCACCTGAACAGCTGATTGAGGTGGCGTACCGGGGAATTTATATTCACCGTGTTACTCCCGGTAAGGTTAAATGGCAACTTCCATTCTTTCGTTTAGAGACTCGCTTGCCCTATTTGGGTGTTGTTCGCAATAGCATTTGGCAATGGAAAACAATTGATACCCTTTGGTATACCTTAATTGATAGCTTTGTTAAAAACTACGGAATCGATATTCTTCACATACACGACCTTCGCCTTTTAAATACAGGTTTGGCCGTTGGAAAGCGTTGGCATCTTCCTGTTGTTTCGGATCTGCATGAAAATTATCCTGCTTTAATGCAGATGATGAAGGGCCGCCATGATATCGAAAGAGGTTACCGTCAGCGTGAATTGTGGGATGACGTAGAGTCTGATGGTGTCTTGCGGGCAGCCCAAACCTTGGTCGTTACGGAAGAAGCTAAAATTCGTTTAATTGCCAAAGGCTTACCTCCTGAAAAAATCCAGGTCATTGCCAATACGGTGGATGTGGACAAGTTCCTGAATGCCCCGATTGATGCCGAGATTACACGCCGTTTTAAACCTGAATTTGTACTGTGTTATGTGGGTCACCTTAACGATGTGCACCGCGGTATTCAAACGGTTTTGGAAGCATTGGCTCTCTTAAAAGGCGAAATCCCAGCACTTCGATTCATTGGCGCAGGTGCGCTCCGTCCCGCTTATAAAAAACAATTGGATGAATTGATTGAAGAACATGGCCTTCACGATATGGTCACGTTTACTGATCGTCTGGATGAAGAACAGTTTGCAACTTACATTGAAGCCAGCGATGTTTGTTTATGTCCTCACTTAGCCAACGATCAAACTCAAGCGACCTTCCCGAATAAAGTTTATTTGTATCATCTGTTTAAAAAGCCGATTATTGTGAGCAGTGCTAAACCCTTGCAGCGCTATATTAAAAATACGCAGGGCGGTTTGGTTTTTGATTCCGGAAATGCCGCGCAATTGGCTGACAAAATTCGGATGATGTATCACCAGCCCGAACTGCGCCGTGAGATGGGTAAACATGGGCATCTCGCAGTGGTTACTAAGCATAACTGGCCGACGACTGCCCGAGAGCTAATTTCTGTCTACGATAATTTAGTGGAAGAAACGACAGCGCCTGTTTAATGTAAATAAATATATAGTTTAAAAATCAATTTTAAAAATTTTTAGCGTTTAAATTTATATAGTATGTTCATCATTTTTAAAGGCTTGTATGCCCCCTTCCATTAATAGTTTTATGCACCCAACTCAAAAAAGTTTGCCCAAATATAAAACTTTGGGAAATAGCCGCATTAATAAAAATGTGCGTTATCAGGGTGTAGGCAAAAAAAGGACTCTAAGTTCGATTGTCTCTCAAGAGGCTGTATCGAACAGAACCCAACGACGGAAAGTATTAGAAGATCAAATTTCAGTTTTAAAAAGAGGTACTGATAATCGAGGCTTAGGAAAGAAAGTAAGCGAGCTGGACGCATTAAAACAGCTAGAAATGAAAGAAAATCATTATAGTGGCATTATGCATCAGTATGAGCACGATTTTTTTAAACCTCAAAATGATAGAGTTTTCTTAGCTGCTGCCACGCTTCCTCCCCCTCGAGGAAAAGCGAATACGAAGGCAAGAGCTAGAAGACAAAAAGCTATACGAACAAGTGCTTTACGTGGGTTTTTGATGGGTTCCCTTCCAACCCATAAAGAGGGTTTGCCCCTATTCAATCACCTCCTTGTAGCCAAGGACTTCAAATCATTAGCGTTTTTAGCGAAATTCGAGATGAAATTCCTGACAGGAGTCGCGCAGCGTCTGAAAGCAGCTAATAAAATCAAAAACGAGGCTACTTATATTCGGCAAAATGCTCGGTTTCAAAAGCCAGATCTGGATTCTCAAGCTGTTCAAAGTGCCCGGCGTACTTTAGAGGACCGACATGCAAGCCCAGCAGACGTAAAAAAAGCGTTAGAAGAACCCGGTGCTCTTTATGATTATGGTGCTTCAACATTTACATCAAAAACAGCGGCCACACGTCTTCTAAAATATCGGAGCTTTTTGCCTTCAAAAGCACTTTCCCATGAATTAATTGACCATATTGCTATGGAACAACCTGACGAATTGAAAACTGTTGTTACACACCCAGGTGTTGATAAGCAAAATTTAAGGCCTTGGATTCATGAATTTATCAGCTCGGGAGATAATGATTCGGCAAAAATTATTTTTTCAGCCAAAAATATTACTCTTTCTCCGGGAACCCTGAGGGCCTGTTTGGATACAGCTACTAGAAATGGAAATGCAGACGTCATAAAAGACTTGTTAATTGAGCAAAAATATCCATTTCCTGCCGATGATGAAACGGCATTTCTGGCACTTGCTCGTAAATTCCCTCAATTTCCTCAAATAGCCACTGCTTTTCAAGAAGCAAGAGTATCTATTCCTCATTTAAGCCGTCAATTTCGTTCTCCTTTCAAATTCAGTGAATTTGATACTGAGCTCTAAAAACTTGGTACATAACAACTTGTTCTTGGATAAGGCAGTTTAGTTTTTAACTTGCCAGTCTAAAATAACTGCATGCATGGAGTAGTGAGTTTGTCTTAAGATAGTGTATTGCTAAAAAACGAGCACATAGGAACCCTTGCCATGACGAGCCAGAATAAAACAGACAGCATTTGGGCAGACAATGCACCTGCTTCCATTGGAATTGATATCGGTGGAACCAAAATCAATGTGGCTCTCGTGAGTAAGGAAACCCGTAAGTACTGGCAGGAATCCAACGAAGAAGAGATTCCATCCAGCTTTTTATTAAATTCGCCAACTCCATCCCAAAGTGGCTTGTTTCTCGACACTTTAACCAACATGATCGAAAAACTGGCCAAAGGTCGGGATATTGCGGCAATTGGTATTGCTACTGCGGGTGTTGTTGATTCTGCTCAGGGGCGTATTCTCGGTGCGACCGGTAATATGCCTGCACTCAGAGATTTAAGTAATTTACAGGAAAGCCTGGCCCGTCAGCTGGCAAGTCGTGGCATTACGATTCCAATTCATATTGAAAACGATGCTAATGCAGCAGCCTATGGTGAATGGAGCTGTGGTGCGGGTGAAGGCTCCCGCAATATGTTTGCAGTTACCTTAGGTACTGGTGTTGGTATGGGCATCGTATTTGATGGCCAGCTCTATCGTGGGTCTCACTTTTTCGCTGGTGAAGGTGGCCATATTGCAATCGATTATCACCGTAAGCGCCAATGTACCTGTGGACGCTGGGATTGTTGGGAAGCGTTTGCTTCCGGTCGTGGACTTCAAACCACTGCTGAGCGTTTGGTGACTGCGGCCCCCGAAAGCAGCCGTCGCGAATTCTTAGCCAAGTACTGTACCGATGATATTGTGACCACCTACGCTGTTATTGCGGCATCCAGAGCGAATAACCACCTCGGATTGCAAATTGTAGATGAGTGGCACCATCATATTTCTGTGGGCTTGGGTAGTCTTATTAACGTAATGGACCCTGACATGATCGTTGTGGGTGGCGGTCTCGCAAAATTTGTGGATTTCGCCTTGTTAACAGAACGCACAAGAGAACGTTCGATTAGTAATTCTTTCCAACTGTTGCCTGCAACTCTAGGCAATTACGCCGGTATTATTGGTGCTGCATGCTTGGCTTTGGAACATTTAAAGAGTAATGCGAAAACATTAGCCCTCAATGAATCAAGATAAGTCCTCGGATAAAGCCAAAAAACGCTTTGATAATCGTTCCGATTATATTTCTTCTCGCTCCCATAAAGCGTGGAAGCCTTCACCGCCTGTAAAGGCCTTTGTACCAGCAGATTCACCTTTAATGCAGGAAGCTCGGCAGCTTCGCTTGAAGCGTCGTTTTAGTCAAAACTTTTTGATTAATGCAACGGTATTGAAGAAGATTGCAATGTTGCAAGACTTGCAACCGGGCGATACGGTGCTCGAAATTGGTGCGGGCTCAGGCTTTTTAACGGATGCCCTCTTGCATACGGGCGCTAAAGTTACGGCGGTTGAGTTGGATAGCGGCATGTGCTGGTATCTGAAAAGGAAATTTCAAAAGCAGTTGGGCTTACTGCCTGACTCTACTTCGAAAGGACCTATTGAAACTAGCCTACGTTTAGTGGAGGGCGACTTCCTGAAGCTTGAGCCGTCTGTTATGGAAATTCCAGTGACAGATACAGAGCCTTCTGTAAGCCAATGCCCAGAGCGATTTAAAGTTGTCGGTAACTTGCCGTATGGGATTACCTCAAAAATTCTATTTAAATTAATAGGAGAACTTGAGGATTTTGATCATGCTTGGCGCTCTCGGATTAGTCAATTAACGTTTATGGTGCAAAAAGAGGTCGCAGAAAGAATTACGGCGAAGCCTGGAGAAAAGGCTTATAATAACCTTTCCATTGCGATGCAGATGCGCTGCCATGCTCGTTTGGAGTTCATTGTTCCCTCTCGTGACTTTTATCCGGCTCCAAAAGTTGATTCCGCAATTATCAGTTTAACCCCCAGAGAAGAGTCTCTTATACCTCCTGAAAAAATAGTTGCCTTCTCTAAACTTGTTCAAGCCGCCTTTGCAGCGAAGCGTAAAACCCTTAAAAACTCGTTGCTACTTCGAAAATTTGCTACTCCCGAACAAATTGATGCCGCATTTGTACAGAGCGGTATTGATCCCAGAAGTCGAGCAGAAGCCCTCTCTATTCAAGAATTTGGAGCTCTCACCGATGCTTTCGGTATACACCCCGGCTAAAATAAATCTTTTTCTGAATGTTCTGGGTCGCCGGGAAGATGGTTTTCATCAAGTGCATTCCTTAATGCAGGCGATTGGACTGTGGGATCGGCTCGACATAAGCCCCAGGCTTAAGAAAGATGGCTCTGAAAGTCCGATTCGTTTTCGTTGCAACTGGCCTGCTTTAGAGCGGGATGTGTATACAAACTTGGTTGTGCAGGCGTATTACCATTTTTGGAAAGAAGTAAACTTACCGCCTCTGCCTTTAAATGTATTTCTAGAGAAAAATATCCCGTTACAGGCGGGCTTAGGTGGTGGAAGCTCTGATGCAGCTGCAATGCTCGTCATTTTAGATCATTTGGCTCATACACATCTGGGTACGGAACGTTTACGGCATATGGGTGCTGCTTTGGGTTCCGATGTACCCTTCTTTATTACTGGTGGTCTCTCTTGGGCAAGTGGTCGGGGTGAAGTGATAGAGCCCTTACCGATAGATAATACCGGCTGGCCTTTAATTATTGTGAAACCTCGCAATATCGATTCAGATACGGCTTCTGCTTATCGTCTTCTCGCTTCTCGGCAGGCTTATCGTCAAGAATCACCCCTACCATTGCGTGAACAGATGCTTAAGGATGCCAGGAAACGGGTTCAGAATCCAGACGCCTTATTTTCCTGGGATCAACTGATTTTGAACGATTTTGAGTCAGTTATTTACCCACAATTTCCCGTTATGGATGAGATTGTTCGAAAATTGAAACAGGTTGGCGTTCAACGTCCTTTCTTATGTGGTAGTGGAGCGGCAGTCGCGGGTTTTATCCCAGTTGATTCCCTTCAAATGCGTGATGAAATCCGACCCGCCTTATTGAAACATTTTGATCCTGATTATTTCCAAGTTTTTAAAACAAACACATGGTCTGGTGGTTTGATTCAAGCTCAGGGTCCTGTTGATACAAGCCGGACAAAAAATTAAGTCAAACTTACAAATAGTCAGAATATTAGGGATTACCTAATGTCTGTGTCCAGACGTCACCATCTTTACCAAGGCCTATTTCAGTGTATTCAGGCTTTAGGATGTTGTCTCGATGCCCCGGGCTATTCATCCACATTTCAAATGTATCTTTGGCATTTTGAGAACCCTTGGCGATATTTTCACCCACATAGGTACTGGGATAACCGGCTTTCTTTGCTCGATCGCCTGGGGAGCCATCAGCATCATGTTTAAATTGATTAGTTGTATTTAATAATACGGAATAATCTTTTGCGGCTTTGTTGAGCTCATTGTTCAAACGCACTGGTTTTAAACCGTGCTTGGCACGTTCGGCATTCATTAAGTCTAGAAATTCTTGTTGTTGGCTATCACCAGCTCCTGAGACACTTTGAGTGCCCTCATTTTTCTTGATGTCTTCTTTTTTAGTAGGAGCTGGGGCTGGTGAAGGCTCTTCATTGCTATTGACAGCAGGCTTTGGTTTACCTCCGCCACATCCACCTGTGTTTTGCGGCGCTAGATCTTCCGATGCGATATCTTGTGCTATATTTTGCCCGTCAGTAGGGGTGTTTGCTGGAGTATTTCCGCTAAACTGCTCAATAATGCTTATTAACATGGAGATAATGCTTGTCAGCACTGTGGATATATCCTGAGAGCCGCCACTCAATAAGTTGGTATTGAGAGTCGATGTTGGGTTGTATGACGTTTGATCCAAAGCAATAGCGTTGTTCGCTGTTGGCACAGTGTTGGTGCTTAACGAGTAAGGATTACCCGTATAGCCTGCTCGGAATGAGTAATTATTATTCAGCATACACGCCCCAAGATAGAAGTTCAGGAATAAAACAATATAAGTATTAAAAAACAATAATTTGAATTGAATTGCCTATAAGCCTGGATTTTGTAAAGTGATTCTACTTTTTAACCCTTATAACCTCTTTCGATAGGCGCTTTTACCCATAAAATGCAAGCTAAGGCTTTAGCTGATGAGAGGTAATGGAATGTGTGGAGGTTTTGGCATAGATTTTGGAGTTTTAGGCAAAAAAGAAGAGTCGATCGCACCTATACTTCAAGAAGATTAAATTTCTTTTACGCCCATCGAAACAACCTTAAATGCCTTTAAAGAGGCTTAATAAGGATTTTATGATTCATTATGGGCCAGGATAAAAATCAGTAAAGGAGTGACTCATGCAAAAACGAAAATTAGGCTCTTTGGAAGTTTCCGCATTAGGCCTGGGTTGTATGGGAATGAGTTTTGGTTATGGCCCGGCTGCCGATAAGCAGGACATGATCACTCTAATTCGCTCAGCAGTAGAGCGAGGGATCACTTTTTTTGATACCGCAGAGGTCTATGGCCCCTTTATCAATGAGGAATTAGTCGGAGAAGCCCTAGCTCCTTTCAAGGGCCAAGTTGTTATTGCGACTAAATTTGGATTTAAGCCATCAAGCGCGGACGAAACCCGTTGGAGTGATTTAGATAGCCGATCTGAACACATTAAAGAAGTCGTGGAAGCCTCTCTTAAACGCCTTAAGGTAGATGTCATTGATTTGCTTTATCAGCACCGTGTTGATCCTAATGTACCGATTGAGGATGTGGCAGGAGCGGTTAAAGAACTAATTCAAGCCGGTAAGGTCAAACACTTTGGACTTTCTGAGGCTGGCGCACAGACTATTCGCCGTGCCCATGCGGTTCAGCCGGTAACGGCTCTACAAAGCGAATACTCTCTGTGGTTTCGCGAACCAGAAAAAGAAATTCTACCCACATTGGAAGAACTGGGTATCGGTTTTGTTCCGTTTAGTCCGCTGGGTAAAGGTTTTTTGACTGGGAAAGTAGATGCAGAAACCAAGTTCGATGCGACAGATTTCCGTAATATTGTTCCTCGTTTTTCGGAAGAAAACCGAAAAGCGAATCAGGGTGTCGTTGATTTGTTGACTCAAATTGCGACTGAAAAACAGGCAACTCCTGCACAAGTCGCACTGGCATGGCTTTTGGCTAAAAAACCTTGGATTGTACCGATTCCAGGCACTACCAAGTTGCATCGCCTAGATGAAAATAGTGGATCAGTCAGTCTAGAACTGAGTGTGAGCGAGCTAACCAGCATTAATGATGCGGTTTCAAAAATGACTGTTCAGGGTGAACGTTATCCTGAAGCCTTAATGCAACTGGTTGGTCGTTAAACCTTATTCAACCAATATTTCTTAATTAAACCAACATTTCTTATTCTTTACGGACTCAATTTTGAGTTCATAGGAGTCCTATTAAGCTATTTAAAATGGAGAAAAATAAATGACAACAATTGTTAAAAGTTATGCCGCTCAATCAGCAACGGATGATTTGAAACCCTTCAATATTGAGCGGCGCGAGCCTCGCAACAATGATGTTGTAATCGATATTCTCTACACCGGTGTTTGCCATTCGGACTTGCATACGGCTCGTAATGACTGGAAAAATTCCTGGGCTACCATGTATCCTGTTGTACCGGGTCATGAAATTATTGGTCGAGTTGCTGCTCTCGGTTCTGATGTAACCCGTTTTAAAGTGGGCGATCAAGTTGGTGTGGGTTGTATGGTTGACTCGTGTCAGCACTGTATTTCCTGTCAGGAAGGATTAGAGCAGTATTGTCAGAACCATCCAACTTTTACTTATAACGATCTCGATCGTCACGATAAAATGCCAACTCATGGCGGCTATTCCGAGAAAATCGTCGTTAGTGAACAGTTTGTCTTAAAGATTCCTACCAACTTGGATCTCAAAGGTGTTGCTCCACTTTTGTGTGCCGGGGTTACCATGTGGTCTCCTCTACGACACTGGGGTGTGGATCAAAAAAGTAAAGTTGCCATTGTTGGTCTGGGTGGCTTGGGTCATATGGGCTTAAAGTTGGCCAAAGCCTTGGGCGCAGAGGTAACTTTATTTACACGCTCGCCTGGTAAAGAAGAAGATGCACGTCGTTTAGGCGCGGATCACATAGTTCTTTCAACAGATGCTTCACAAATGGCTTCTGTTGCAAATAAATTTGATTTAATCATTGACACAATCCCTTATAATCATGATGTGAATCTTTATCTCCCAACCTTGGCTCTGAATAAAACCCTGGTTTTGGTAGGTTTAATCGGTCAATTAGAACCTACACTTCAAACTTTACCGCTTATGATGGGTCGGAAATCCATTGCGGGTTCTGCTATTGGTGGTATTCCGGAAACACAAGAAATGCTGGACTTCTGTGGAAAGCATGACATTACGTCTGATATCGAAGTCATTAAAATCCAAGAGATTAATGATGCTTATGAACGTATGTTGAAAAGTGATGTTAAATACCGCTTTGTTATTGATATGGCTTCTTTGAAATCCAATTAACTTTTTAAACAGCTGCCTGAGTTAATATGACTTGGGCAGCTTTTAATCTTTATGCTGGTTGACCTAATGCAATGAACGCTATTATGTTAGCAAAGAAAATTGCAGGCACCCATTAAGGACTATGACTGTGTCGACGACTGAAGAAAAAATAACTCAAGATGTCTCTAAGCTGGCTCGCTTAATCAATACTTATGCACCTTATGACGGAAAATTCGAACTGGGTATTCCGGGTATTTCTGCTTATCGTCTTTCTCGTCCATCAACTGGGCTTATATGCTCCTTTCAAAAGCCCGGAATCTGCATTATTGCCCAAGGATCTAAGAGCGTAACGTTGGGACAAACGGTTTATGAGTATGATGAATCCCGGCTTTTAGTTTATTCGGTAGAAGTACCGGTTGCGAGCCAAGTGACAAGGGCAAGCCAGGATAAGCCTTACTTGTCATTCACGATGGACTTGGAACCGGAGAGAGTCTCTGCTCTCTTATTGAAGGTGTATCCGAATGGCTTGCCTAAAGTCCCCAGTATGGCAGCTGTGCATTTGGAACAGAATAATCCGCATATTATTCAGGCTGTGATTCGGCTTTGTGATTTGTTGGAACAGCCTGGGGATGCGACTCACTTAGCACCCCTTATTTTTGATGAGATTTTGATTCGCCTATTACGCAGTTCTATTGGTGCTTACGTAGCCCAGATGGGTGTCGCTGAATCCAGTGTCTATAAGGTTGGAAAGGCCATTTCAAAACTTCGGGATAATTTTGCTGAATCCATAAAAGTGGAAGAATTGGCAGAGTTAGTCCATATGAGTCCATCTTCTTTTCATCAACATTTTAAATCGGTTACGTCCATGAGCCCATTGCAGTTCCAGAAAGTTCTGCGACTCCAGGAAGCTCGCCGTTTAATGCTGTCCATGATGATGGATGTCAATACGGCGAGCCTAAAGGTAGGTTATCTGAGTGTTTCTCAATTTAGCCGGGAATACAGCCGCTTTTTTGGATGCTCTCCAAGTAAGGACATTACCAATTTACAGTTAAGCCGAGAATCGCTGAATTAGTTCGTGAGTCGATTGTTTTGCTTTCGCTAGCGCTGTATCTGCTCCCATTACAACGCCTTCAGCATCAATGGTTTCGATATCCGTTAAACCCAGGAAACCAAGCAGTCCTTTTAAATAAGGTTCCTGAAAATCATAGAGCTTCATCGCGCCTTCACTGTAAATACCGCCTCGACTCAGGACTAGAATAACTTTCTTACCTTTAACCAGACCTTCTGGACCATTGGGGCCACCATAACTAAAGGTTCTTCCCGCGCGGACAACGTGGTCAATCCAAGCCTTCAGCGCTGAGGGTATGGTGAAGTTATACATGGGTGCTTCAATCACGAGAAGATCACTGCCCATTAATTCTTCAATCAATTGTTCGGACAATGCCAATGCGGGTGCATCATTCTGTCCTGAAAACATCACGCTTACAAATTCTGGATTTAAATGAGGTAGGGGATTTTTAATTAAATCACGCTCAATAATTTTAGCGTCAGGATACTTCTCTTTGAGGCCTTGTATAACAAGAGAGCCGATTTGACGCGACACGGAACTTTGAAGGTTACTGCTGGAAGCAATATGTAAAATGTTAGCCATCACTCTTCCTCTTGCAAAATAATTAATTTAAGTTACTACTTGTAAGTAAGTATATTAGAGTAACTATATAATCCTGCAAGAAGGCACATTCATGTCTGAAGGTAACATCCATGTTCCTGCTGTAAATGAAAACAGCCATCAACTTGAGAGTTTTCACTGTTCTTTGGTGAGAGAAACCCTTAGCCGAGTTGGCGATAAATGGAATGTCCTGATCGTTAAAGTCCTCAATGGATCTCCATTACGCTTTAATGAGCTATTAAGGCAAGTGCCGGGTATCTCTCAACGCATGCTAACCCATACATTGCGGGATTTAGAGCGGGATGGCTTGATCACTCGCACTGTAACGCCGACGAAGCCGCCAAGTGTCCAATATGCTTTAACAGAGTTGGGTTACAGCCTCTTAATCCCGATTAATGCATTAGTGGACTGGACCTTTGTGAATTACGAAACAATAGCTCAAGCGCAGAAGCAGTTTGATGAGAATAAAGTTTCTCTTTGAGGCTAATTTCCAATCCTTGCTATTAGACTTAGACGCCGATGTCTTTACCTGATGGTTGAGATTGGGTAGTAGGCAGCATTTTTAGTATCAGATCAATTTTCTCAATGACTTGGGTAGAAGTGATGGTTGTGCTGCATTCAAAGTGGCGTTCGGTTCCTTTATGTTCCGGGCACCAGTCATCCCCGCTGTTTTTAGGCAGAATATGAGTACCGAAGCAGCCGTGGCAAACGTTTCGATTAATAATACGGTGCACGCTGTTGGGTTCAACATAGCTATCCGTAAATCCGGAAATAATGACGGTGGGCAAGTTGGCAGCCCATGCTAGCCAGCTTAATCCACTACTGACACCGATAAAGAATTGAGATTCTTCCAGTACCTTAATTAATTCTTGAAGGGAACCTTCTGGATGACGCTCAGTACCGGTCGGATCTTGTAAGTCTCGAAAACCATTTTCTTCTTTGGAAACAATGAGCACTTTAAACCCTTGCTGAGTAAGGTAATCGGTGACTTCTTGCCAGCCGCTTGGGTTATTCCAGTTTTTTGTTTTCATGGAGCCATGGATTGCAATACATACTTGTTTCTTTTTTTGCACATTAGGATTTAAAGCTAAACGAGGTTTGTATTCTTTATATTCGAGCCCTAGCAGGTCGGAAGCTACCTTTTGAAGCGGCTGGTGGAAAGGGTTTTCCGGATGTTTATAGGGATCCCATTTATCGTTATCTCTGAAAAAGCCCAGTGAGTATTGGGCGTATAAATTATGGACGGTGCTTCCAGGCTCAACAAATTCAAGATTGGGATACTGATCTTGAAATAAGCTGTTGTGGAAGGTGGAGCATACAACCGTACATTGCTTTTCAATGCTTAATCGTTCTAGATAAGGCATCCAGGCAAGGGTATCGCCGACTAATTTGGTGTCAAAATCAACAAGAAGGCGCTTGCCGGTGCAATCAAAATCGTACTCGTAATAAAAATCGTGATCTAAACCCCGGACGATAATTTTCCAATTCACTAAATAGCTTTTACTGGCTTTAGCCCAGGAGTGGTTATCAATTTCGAGGACCGTTTCAACCCTATTGGTATCTTTGTTGATAAATTCGACTTGGAATCTTTTTTTCTGATTTACATCTTCATTGATTTCAAAAAACGCTCCCTTAATGAAGGATGTATTAATTTTCATGGAATTATCCTTCTTGGTATCTAGAATCGTTTTTAATCAAAATGCTAGGTCTGTAATACTGATTAATTGAACTCAGCAATAATCACTCTATTCAATATCCGGGCTTTATAGTTAATTGTCGTTCAAAATAGCCCAAAATTGAGAAATAAACGGATGGTCGTTTAACGAGAGGAGCCCAATTAGGCCTAAAAATGGCTTAATAAAGAAGTATTGATAGAGAGGAGAGGGAAAAATCGCGAATCCATTTGAAAAGGAATTAGGGATTCCTTTGCCCAAATGCTGTAGTTTAGGCTCTTGTTGTAAAGGAGCCTCTCCCAGTAAGCCTTACCATCAATTGCTTACACGAGCAGCAGCAGGGGACGACTTTGCACGCGGTTTTTTCTCTATCATGGTGCCCTATGCGACGCATGCGGAAGCAGAAGCGGTGGTGCCAGGTGTTGTAGAGAGGACTCTAAAAGCGGCAGCTAAGCTCACCGACTTTCAGAACCCAGAGCGGGATTTGGTGTTTTATCAGTGTCGCTATCAAACAGATGATAATCGTTGCGGCGTTTGGGAGGATAGACCCCAGTTTTGTAGGGACTATCCAGATACCCCTTTTGTTGTGATGGCACCGGGTTGTGCTTTTGAACCTTGGGCCATGGCTTGTAAAGACAAGTATCAGCAGTTGAAAGACGAAGTTAAACAGCTTAAAGGCTTAAAGGAAGAGTTAAGTCGCCTTAAAACTCATCAAAGTTCTTTGTCTGAGATTACAGATAGCTCATCGGCGGATGATGAAAAGCCTCACACGGCATTAACGGCTATTTTCAAGGAGTTAGGAGCCACGGAAGCCGGGTTAAGCGTTGCATTATCCATGACCTCGCTTTTTCTGTCCACACCCTTACGATCAACCTACTTCCTATTCTTTGAGAAGAAACGATAATTTTATTTATGAATTAGGCGTAATTTCTGAGGCATTAATCCCAAACCCAGGTGAGCGGTCAGGTAAATTGCGATATCCAGGATTTATCCGAACAAAATTGTCTAGATTACCACTTTCCTCTTCTGTATCTAGCCTGTTTTCCCGATCCACCAAGGGGTATTTACCGGGTGGAATGGCATCTAGTTCCGGATAAAGCTTTTTAAAAGCCTGCCAAACACGGGCTTCTACTGTCCAGCCTGCAACTTCTTCTTTCAGGGAATTATAAGGATCGTTGTGCATAGCCTCATGTGCCAGCATCGCAGCAACAGCTTGGCTTGGAGCATGACGGTGTTTTTCGTTCACAAAAATAATGTGCTCACCGTGATCGTTAATCCAGCTAAGTGCATCGTAATTAGCGAGGCCTTTACCCAGGCTCTTCATATCTTTAAAAACAACGCGCATTGGAAGCTCAAGAAGCAAGTGAAGAGATTTAGAAGCTGTTTTGACTTGTGACATATTGCGAAGGGCTTCAGCCATTGTATTATCGCGTGTGCAACGCTCAATCGCTGCAGGAGACAAGGCTGAATCATCGGCTTTTTTTGCAAATCCAGGATTACCCATGCCAAGGGGAGTAAGAATAGTGACAACCGCTAGAATAAGGCTAAACTGACGTAACTTGCTCATTAATTCAAAACCCCGTGTCATAATTCTGGCACTAAGCTCTGCATAAGCTAGCGCTTTTACTAGTATCGATCGGAACTTTGAATTAACTTAAGCTCCAATTCGATGATTTTTTATAGCAATAAGCAGTGCGCTAAAAGTTCTCCTTGCCAGCGCTGGCAAAACCAACGCATAAAGCGAGGTTGATGCCCTGTGTAATAGCGCTCTGTCAGACGAATAGCAGAACTGACATCCTCACTACAAACCGATGTGCTATCAATATGATTTAGCTCTGATACCCTTAAAGAAGCAAGTGTAATAGCGTGCCAGCGAACTAAAACATAGGCACAGACGGCCATGGCCCATAATGAAAGCAAAGATTGCCCATGAATCAAGGGAACTCGGCGGCATAAAACGTTATAGAGATAGGCCTTTACTCGTGTGTTTTCATTTGTATCCCAACGCACTCGGTCACGATTTTTGAGAGAAACGGGGACGCCAAAAATCCGACGATCCTCGTATTTCTTGTCCATCAAGAGTTGAACCAGGCTATAAGTTCTGTAAGGCTTTCTTAGAAATGCAATGGCTAACAGTTTTTCTTTCCAGGGAAATAAGAAAGCTTTGCTGGCATTTTGAGGCAATATTTTGTTTGTTTGTCTTTTGAAGGCTTTCCATAGGGCTTGAGATGGACTAAGCGAGGCATCCATAAAGTAAGCTTTAATTTCTTGTCGCCATGCCTCAGTTTCTGGCCAAGTTGCTTTTTTCCATCCTTGTATAAACACGCTAGTAGGGCATTGCGATAGGAGGAGATGCTCGTTTTCATCCAGCTGCACACTGAGATCGCTGGGCTTGGGCTGAATGGGCTCAAATGCCAGAAGCAACTTTTCAGAAATATGTTTACATGCGGCCGAGGTTTCATAGGCCAAGGGTTTTGATGCCGCCGTTTCAGGAAGTCGAACCGTTGCAAATGGGAAACGTCTGCACTCGTGAGGTTTATAGGAGAGTCCTTCATTGGCTTCCACAAGGCATCGTTTATCGTCGGCTAAAAACACACAGGTATTGGCAGAGGTGAGAGGGATTCTGTATAAACCCGCTTGCTCCGGCAGGGGTTCCAATGTTCGCCCAAAGCTTTCCAGACGCTCCTGAACCCAGCGTTGTTGAAGGAGGTATTTGGCTTTTGCCGCTTCAATCGGGATATTCCAGCTGCTACAGCACTCACCGCATTGTCCGCAATCGAAATATAGCGGCTTTTTTAAGTTTATTTCTTCTGCTTTAACAGTCTGATTTTCCTTGAAAAAGGAGTGAATCGTATCAGACATTTGAGCGGAATCCCCTCCCTTATTTGAATCCATAAAGCAATTCAATTATCATGAACCCTTTAGGGCTGCTAATATCCCTATTTATACAAGCTTTGAGGCTTTTTCTTGATGCATCCGATACTCTTAGAGCTATTCGGTATTAAAATCTACAGCTACGGCTTAATGGTAGGTTTAGCCTATCTGCTTGGGTTTGCGATTATCTGTGCGCGTGCAAAACGTGCCGGTGATAACCCGGATAACTTCCTCGAAGCCGCGATATGGTTCATTATAGCAGGCATCGGGGGCGCAAGGATTTTCTACTTTTTCTGGTTTCCCAAAATCTTTATTCGTGATCCGATTGGCTCGATGTTCAGCTCTGGAGGCTTGGTTTGGTACGGTGGTGTTATAGCTGTTTTGCTGGCGACCTATATTTTCACATCGATTAAGCGGATTCGTTTGCTTCACTTTATGGATGTTGTCGCTCCAGGAGCGGCTGTGGGATTGGCAATAGGCCGGATTGGCTGCTTATTGGCGGGTTGTTGTTTCGGCAGTGTGTGTCATCTGCCTTGGGCAATTCAGTATCCAGCAGCTCATGAGACCCATGGTTTGCCTGTTCATCCGGCGCCTCTCTATGAAACGGTTTTAATGCTTCTGGTTGCAGGGTTTTTATATTATTTAGAGCGAAAAGCGACCGCTAAGCGTCAGACATCGTCGCGTTATCGCAATGAAGTGACGATGCTGGAGGGCACAACGAGTGCCTGGTTTTTCATCCTCTCTGGCATTGTTCGTTTTATCGTTGAAGGGGTTCGTGGGGATCGACTCATTTGGCTAATATTCCCATTATTTGGCCAAAAGGTAGACTTAAGTGCCTCCCAGCTGATTAGTTTGGGTGGAATTTTAATTGGCTTAGGCATTTTTCTTTATCAAAAGCGAAAAAATATTCCTTCCACGCTGGTTTAGTACCACCCAGTTCTAAAAAAAGCCTGTTTTAAGGGCCTTAAAATTCCAATTAGGACTATGAGTTCTAATTATTAATTAGAGTGTCACCACGATTTTGCCAACTTGTTGGTTGGATTCCAGAAAGCGGTGGGCGTCTTGAATCTTCTCAAAAGGGAAAGTCTGGGCAATAATGGGCAGCAACTTCTCTGAAGCTAAACCATCCAGAATGAATTCCTTGGCGTGTTCGAGGGCTCTATCATCACCCACAATCTCTGAATACAAATAGCCTTTGAGTGTCAGGGTTTTACCCAGTACGGGGAAAAGTGGGAAAGGGGTCGGCTCGGAGCTGAGAGCGCCGTATTCCAGTAGAATACCCCCTTTAGCCATACTTTGGGTCAATTGTTCAAAGAAAGGTCCACCGATAGGGTCGAATACTACGCGAGCGCCTTGATTACTCGTAATTGCCATAACCTGTTCTACAAAATTGCCATCGGCAGTGATAACCACGTGATGCGCGCCTGCGTTAAATAGGGCTTCTTCTTTGGTGTGGGTTCGCGTGACAGCAATAGCTGTTGCTCCAATGATATTGGCGATTTGGATGGCTGCAAGCCCTACACTGCTGGATGCTGCTGTAATAATCACGAAATCATCTTGAGTAATCTTGGCTTGTTCTATGAGTGCGCCCCAGGCCGTTACGTATTGCATCCACGAGGCGGCTGCCTGAGTAAAAGAGACGTTTTCAGGATGTCTTACAACTTGGCGTGCAGGAATATTAACGATTTCCCCGTAAGTGCCCCAACGCGCTATATCTAGAGCCGGGATAATACTTACTCTATCGCTGATTTTAAACTTGTGGGTAACTGATGAGCCAATCGCTTCAACAGTTCCAGAGGCTTCATATCCAAGACGGCTTGGAAACTTGGCTTCTTGCAGATAGGCATGATTGCGAAACATCACTTCTGCACGGTTCAAGCCAATGGCTTTGACTCGAATCTGAACTTCATCATCGGCAGGCGGCGGAACGTCTATTTCATCAATTTTTAAAACGCCTGCATCACCGTATTCATGAATGCGAACAATTTTAGCCACTTTGAAGCCTCTCTTAACTGTTAGATCCGTCACAATCGCTTCAAGTGTATCTGGAAAAATACTTAGAGAGAATCTGTCATCTGGGCAATATCAGGATTTTCTTGAATGGCTTCCTGCATTTTTTGTTCTGCTTGTTGGGTTTCGCCTTGCTGCGTTAAGGCTTGAGACCAGTAATAAAGCAGTAATGCCTTTTGATGGAGAGGTGTATTTTCTACTAATGCTTCAAAAGATTGATTCATTTGTAGCGTTGATTGTCGACGTCCATGCATCAATGCCAGGTTGACTTGGGCTTCAAGATGATGGGGATCGAGGGTGAGGATTTTTTCAAAGTTTTGCTGTGCCTGAGCATCGTATAACCGCTTTTTGTCGGGTGAGTTTGTACTGTCGGCTAACCGAATACGACAGACACCCTGTAAAAATAGGGCTGGAATGTAGTTAGGCTCTTCTTTCAGCAAGGATTTTAGGGTGTTATCCCCATCTTCCAGCATGCCTTGCCGTAAATAGAGTTCGGCTAAACCAATGGCAGGCTCTGCATAATCCGGTTTAATGTCCATCGCCTTACGGTATTTGACAATGGCGTCCTGCCAATCTCCATGGCGCTCTAAAATAAGACCATAGTAGAAGTTTATGCTGGCAGAATCAGGCAAGCGGCGAAGAATGGGCCTTAAGCGACGAATGGCTTCAAGTGTATCGCCTTTTTCGCATAAGGCCAGGGCTAAATTCACAGCGGCTTCTTCAAAGTCCGGCTTTTCTTCAAGCGCATTGGAAAGATGTTTCAGAGCTTTGTCGTAATGCCCTTCTCCCAAATAATGGGTGCCCAAAAGATATTGTGCCTGAGGGTTCCAGCGATCCAGCTCTTCCACTTCAATCAGAGTCGATAAAGCTTCTTTGCGCTGGTTCAGCTTGAGTTGGACTAAGGCTAGGTTTAGAAGTGCTCCAACATTTTGCGGTTCTAAGGCAATGCCGGATTGGAAGTGGATAAGCGCCTCCTCGTTGCGGCCTTGATCCATTAAAAACCGTCCCCATTGGTTATGGAGTTCGGGAAGGTTCATATTGATGGCTAGGCAACGCGTAAACTTTTCTTCGGCCTCAGCAAAGCGTTTCAATCGGCTTAAAGCGACGGCCCAGCCCAAATAGGCTTCAGCAAGCTTGGGTTCAAGCTCAATGGCTTTTTCGTAATGGGTTAACGCTTCTTCCAGTCGGATTAAGTTGGTTAAAATGTCCCCTTGGTTCAAATGAGCCTGAGCATTGGTGGCATCGTTTTTGAGGGAAGTTTCTGATTTTTCCAGAGCTTCCTGGAAGCGCCCCATCTGGTTAAGGCAAATGCTCCAAAAGTGATAGGCATTTGCATGCTTGGGATTGAAGCGGAGCGTGAGCCGAAACTTTTCAATGGCGCCGTCAAAATCCTTCATTTCCGCTAATACCGTTCCCCAGAGGAAAAAAAGCTGCGGTTGATTCCCTTGCAGGCTCAAAGATTGCCGGAAGCGGACAATGGCTTCCTGGTATTCACCCTGGCGTGCTAAAGCGGTTCCCCAGTTTGCAAAAGGTTCAGAGCTGCCAGGACTTAAGGCGCTGGCTTTTTCGTATTTCTCTTTGGCTTCGTCGTAGCGTTTTAATTCGACGAGTAAGGCTCCCTGTAAAATATGGGCGCCGCTCGATTTAGGATTGCGCTCAATAGAAAGTTGGAGTTTTTCTAAAGCTTCTTCATTCTGTTTGTTGCGTGCAAGGGCAACCCCCCAGTTGAAAAAGGGCTCATAACGAGTGGGTGCAATTTCACTCGCGATTCGGAACTTCTCAAGCGCTTCGGGAAGCTCTCCCTTTTCAGCAAGCTCAATCCCCCAGTTTACATGGGCTAAAGCGTGATCCGCTGAGCCTTCTTTTGCACGCCGATAATCTTCGACGAGCTGGTTTGCCCGTCCAAGCTTCTCAAACAGCTGCTTTAGGTTTTGGTTCATTCTGTCCTAAATAGATCGGTGAAAAACCCAGAAAAGCTTTCAATCAGTAAAGCTTCCCTGGGTTTTATAGAAAATCGTGTAAATTTTTATGCAGTTTCTGCATCCTCGTAGTAAAAATCTTCCCATTCAAGAGAAGCAAAAAACTCTAGGATATCTTGATTATTATACCGTGTACGAGCAAGTTGTCGGGCATGATAAATACCCGCCGCTAAATCCATTGCCTCAAACCGCTTTGCTGCACGTCTTTGGAACATACGTTTCATTCAAGAAATCTCCCCTGGGTAGTGTTTTTGGATCATTAAAAACAGTCATGACTTATAAGCCCTTGTAGGACACAAAGGCAATGATTGGGCTTCTCTCCATAGTTTCTAAGGGCAAACAAGAGACAGAGCGTTGCTTTTTTCAGGCATGCATAATCTTCCTCTACAGGACTATGAAGCTTTAATATTCATTTGGGAAGCAACTTTTTAAATTATAGCGCTGCTTTCAAATTTTTAGGAGTCTTATGTGAAGAAATTTGCAGACGAAAAAACGGCCTGTACTCTTATTGCTGAATACAGGCCGTTTTTAAGACTATTAAAGCTTGGTTTTAACCGATTAAGCCATCACCGATATCAATTTCGCTGGATTTCATAATGAGGGCCTGGTAAATGACCTTTTCGGAAGAGGTCGACATTTTAGAAAAAGGCTCATGACCGTTTCTTTCACGGGTGTCTTCAAGCAGGCGCTTGGCGATTTCAGAGATTTCTAAAACCAAAGCGTAGCGATTCTTAACGCCTTCGTTTAAGTCGCATGCAATTTGGGTGATACTGGTCGTCATTGGGAAAGACACTCCTTGGAAACATGTCATAGGATATTGTGCTTTAAAGCGATCTGCTTATAAGCACTTCTATGAATTCATTAATCCCATTGTACGAAAACCAGAACTTTTAAGTCAATTTGGCTTTACTTTTTTTGCTTTTATTGACACCCGTAACATTTAAAGGCTTTTCAAAGATAAACACATACTCGTGTTTGAAGACGTAAAAGCCGCCAGCTAAGGCACGATACCGCCAAAGATTCCCCATTTTCCCTTTTGCTTTTTCATTCCCGCTAATATTTTTTACAATAATGCTTTTGGTTTTAAAACCGGCTCTATTCATCCGTTCCATGCATTGAAAGCCTAATGGAATAAGCTCACCATTGGTATACTTATCTCCAATGGTTATGGCTGCGAAGCGTCCAGGAGCTAAATGTAGAAAAGCCTGCTTGCAGACGTCTTCAAAGCCGTCTAAAAACTCTTCAGTTGAGGTACAGGTTGATAAATCGCCTTCCATTTCTGAAAAACGGATAATATCGTCATAAGGTGGGTGTAAAAATACAAACTGGGCGTTTTCTTCGTCAAAATGCTTCAAAGCAGCTTGTATCTTAGGACCTGTCTTCTTAATATTCGCGCTATCGCCTTCAATAATAACGGCGTCGCTACTTTTACCCTGTTCTGCCAGCTTACCGGCAACATAGTCTGTCATTTTAGGTTGAAGTTCAACACCAATAACCCGGCGACCCATATTAACGGCTTCAATAGCGGTCGTACCTGAACCTAAAAATAAGTCCAGAACGATATCTCCAGTTTTTGTATAGCGGCTTAGCAGCTGAGTGAGGATTTGCGGGATGCAATTCCCGTGGTAATCCAACTGATGTCCTTGCCCACGTTCTCTGGAGTTATATAACCAAAGACTATCCGTTGATATATCCGGATACTCTCTCCACTCATCCAGCTTGATATCGCTGTAACGGAGCGCTTTACGTTTTATGCGGATTTTTGTACCTAGCTGATTCTCTTGTGTGGAGTCACTCGTACCCGTCTGCTTCTTGCTGAAACCTTGGTCTTTCTTGGGGGGCAAACTCTCTTTTTTTGTAACACCCTTCGATTGGAGATTATTTTTGGTGAGAGGAGCATTCTTACGAATGGGTTGAAGTGCCGCTTCGGAACTGGACACGGATTTCTTTCGTTTGGTTTTTTTATTTTTGTCTGAAAGGCTCATATCGTTATCCTAGAGCCTAACGGATTACGGGCACTTCCTCCAGATACCGGATCCCTGAGAATCCTTCTGACTATGAGTAACACTGGATTTTTTCCTTGAAAAGATAAAGCCTGTCTGCTTCATTGGTTTTATTTTTGTTTTTCCATTTCGTTGCTTTCTCCTGGAATGCCTTTCTCTAGAAGCTATTTAAGAACTTCTTTTAACTTCTAAATAGCCTCTGCGTTACAATGGTATTGACCCTGATTTTTATCATTGCTTCCCCCGATCGAAGGATGCCGATGCAAGTCCATCACAGTTTATCAGAGCTACAATTGCCTGCCTCCGTATGTGCTATTGGTTTATTTGACGGTGTGCACCTTGGGCATCGAATGGTTTTGGAAAATGCGCTGCGCGAAGCCCATATTCGAAAACTACCCAGTGTCGTTTTTAGTTTTGCGGATCATCCTCAGCTCATCACAAGTCAAACACCTACCCCAATGCTAACTGACCTGGAGGAGCGTTTAACACTCTTTTCCGGGATGGACTTCGATCATGCGTTCATTCCCCCCTTCGATGAACAGATGATGAATATCAGCGCTCAGGGCTTTATTGAACATATTCTCTGTGAAAAGCTCCATGTTCAAAGCGTAACGGTCGGTTACGACCATCGTTTTGGGAAAAATCGCCTTGGCGATGGTGCTTTGCTCAAACAGGAAGGCTCCGAAAAAGGATTTTCTGTCCAAATCGTTGATCCTGTTAGGATTTCAGATGAACGATTTTCGAAAACACCTCTGGATGATGCTCAAGGACCTATTGTAAGCAGTACGCTGATTCGTAAACTGCTCTCTTACGGTGAAATCGCATTGGCTAACCGCCTGCTAGGTTATGAATACACCATTAAAGGTGAGGTTGTTTCCGGCTTGCAGCGTGGACGTCTGCTCGGGTTTCCTACCGCTAATTTAAATCCTAGTTTGCGTCGTTTAATCCCGGCAAACGGCACCTATTCCGGAATGGCTAAAATGCAGGATGGAAGAACCTTCAGAGCCGTTTGTAATATAGGGTTAAGCCCTACTTTCGGAGATCAGGCACAAAAAAGGGTTGAGGTGCATTTGTTAGGATACAGCGGCTCTGAATTTTACGGAGAATTGCTGCACTTTTCTTTTGAACGCAAGCTCCGTGAAGAATGTAAGTTTGAGTCCAAAGAATCCCTTATCAGCCAGATTCAAAAAGACTGTGAGCAAGCTTTGCAAGCCCAAACCCTCCAGAAATCCAGCTTTCAATCAGAGCTATACCCTTCAGTTTCAACAGAATCAGCTCAATCAAACCTTTATTAGTCATTTCATTAATCCAGAGTGAATCTTGTATTCCTCTCCAAAACTGGGATTTGTCTCGTTATGGAAGTTCGTATTGAAGAATCTCGCAAAATCCGACGCGCCTCAGCATGTATTCGTACTGCCGGAGAAATACACGTTAAGCTGCCACAGCACTGGTCTGCCAGCACAAAGCAGGATATAGCAAGAGAATTGGTAGAGCGCTTAACGCGTAAAGATGAGCAACAGCGGCAATTGCTCGAGCGCTACTCTGCCACTCAGAAAAAAATAACCATTAAAACGGAAAAAGAGCTTGAAGCTTTGGTTCGCCGGATTAATGCTGAAACTTTTGCGGTAGATTTGGGTAAAGTTGCCATTGGTAAGGCTAAATATCATCACTTGGCGCAGTTAAACCTTAAAAGTAAAACGATGACCGTCTCGGCCTATTGCTTAAACCAGGCTCCAGCAGACGCATTGCGCTACCTGATTATTCATGAGCTTGCTCACTACTTTGAAAGCGGCCATGGACCTCGTTTTTGGGCTTTAGTTGCAAGGCACGTTCCCGATTACAAGCTGCAATCGCGCATTATCAAAGCGTTTCATCACCAGACGGTAACGCAGGAGCCAAGTCCAGAGGCTACTGTGATTGATCTGCCTAAAAAACAGCATGCAACTCGCCCTAAAAAGACGCAGCGTTCAGCTCTTTCCGGTTGGGTGGAAAGTCTCAATCAGCAGTTACTGCCGTTGTTCAGCTAAATAAACCTCTTTGTTCATCGCTAGTTCTCTCTTCTTTAATGCGGATGTATGGGGGAGAGTGAGTATTGAAGGATATTTTTTTATGCTTGGAAAAATGATAGAAGCCCAGCTTGTTTCTGCGTCGTCGAAATTGCATCCTGTTTCAGGCAGCCCTTTGAAAGGAATACTCTCTTCTAAACAAGGGCGATTACAACAAAAAGAAAAAGAGAGACGGGAGAAATAGATACACAAGAGGAAACTATTAACTATAAATTACCGAATAATCCAAAACTCGCTGATGTGCTTAAAAACGGACGAAGTACTTTGGATTATTTTGATCATCAGCTGGCTCGCGCAAATCTTAGCTCAGAACTTCACATTCTAAAAGATTCTAAGCCTCTTTCTTCTCCAAAGCCTAATAGCCCAACTTTTCAAAAGAAGGCTTCTCTTCTGCCATCCTTACCTAATACGCCATCGACAAGCCATAATATTACCTTCGACTTTACAATGCCTTCTTCCCCAAAAAACAGTGTTAGTCCTTCAATAGCGTTCATGCCTCATGCTCCGGTAGGGTCTGCGATAAGTGTTAGAGAATCGGCTGCTGCAACACCTTCGGAAGTAGCTAGTCCAGTTAAATCATCATCATCTCTTGGTATACCGCCTGCAAAAAAACGAAAAACAAAATAGCGCCTAATTTCCGTTCAATGTTCGAGGGTTTCTAAATGGCTAAATCGAACCGAGTTAAACAAAATGTCTTACAACCCGCTGCTGAAGTTGTTCCGATTCTTCAGGCTTCTTGTGAGCGCCTGAAAAAGCTTCTGGCACTTTGCGATGCACAGATTGATTCTTTAACGAAAGATCTTGGCATACTCGATGCGATGAAAGCCAAGGAGCTTCAAGTTTTAGTTCGTATGGTGCTGAATTTACAAAAGGATTTGGCAAAAACGATGGCGGCTTTGCATCCAGATATTTCTGTAACCCCGCCATCTGTAGCCGCACAATTCAAGCAGCTGGATTTAGAATCGTTGACGGAGCAACAGCTGCACGACTTAATGCATCATTATCTGCGTGACGCTGATGACGGGGAAGAAGTTGATATCTCGATTTCTCTGGCTCCAAACCCAAGGCAAAATTCGGATACTAAGGGCTCTCCTCCTTCAGCCAGTGCTGCCGCATCGTCGACAATTTATCTTGAACACAGTTCTGACACTAACCTTAGAAAGCGAAAGCCCTACAAATACCGCTTTTTTAATAAAGCATCTCCAAATTAGGACCTTAGTCACAGACTGAGACACAGTGGAAATGCTTGTGCCGGATTCCAATGGAGTTTAAATTCATGATAGATGAGCCTTTCAAACGCATGTTGCTCTGAGTCCTACCTCGCGTTACACTCAAAATCAAACGCGACTAAAGGTAGGATTAAGGCACAATGGCGCTATCGGGTACCCTGTCAGGCTCAGCAATTCGTGAGAAGTTTCTTCGCTTTTTTGCAGATAAGCACGGGCATCGTATTGTTCCCAGTGCCAGTTTAGTTCCTACAAACCCAACGGTGTTGCTGACCCCGGCGGGAATGCTGCCCTTTGTTCCTATTTTTATGGGAATTGAACAAGCCCCCAATCCTCCCCGCAATGTGAGCTGCCAAAAGTGTGCTCGGGTCAGCGGTAAGGCTTCGGATCTCGCCAACGTGGGTGTCACACCCCGCCACCATACCTTTTTTGAAATGCTCGGTAACTTCAGCTTTGGCGACTACTTTAAACGCGAAGCCATTACCTGGGCTTGGGAATTTATCACGGAAGACCTTAAACTCCCCAAAGAGCGTCTCTGGTTAACGGTTTATCACGAGGATGCTGAAGCGCGTCAAATTTGGCAGGACGTTACCGGTTTCCCGGCGAGCCGCATTATTGGCCGTGGGAAGAAAGATAACTTTTGGGGTCCTCCTGGCCCTACAGGCCCTTGTGGTCCATGTTCTGAGATTTTCTTTGATCGGGGTGGCGAACCCGCCGGTTCCCCTGAAAATGATGAAGCGCTCTTAGATACCGATCGCTTCGTTGAAATCTGGAACCTCGTATTTATGGAGCTGTTCCAGGATGATGCCGGTAAAACCACGCCTTTAGCCCATAAAAACGTTGATACGGGCATGGGTCTTGAACGGATCGCCATGGTCATTCAAGGGAAAGACAATACCTTTGAAACCGACCTCCTATACCCTGTTATCGATCACGTAACGAAAATGAGTGGCATTCATTATAAGAAAAGTTATGAGACGGATGTCGCGCTGAAAATTGTTGCCGACCACTCTCGCTGCTTGGCCATGGCTTTAAGCGACGGTATTGTCCCCAGTAATGAAGGCCGTGGCTATATTATTCGGATGATTCTTCGTCGGGCCGTGCGTTATGGGCGTAAGTATCTAGGTTTCTCCAAACCTTTCTTGTACCAACTGATTGCCATTATTCGGAATCACTACCAGGAAGCTTATCCTGAGTTAAAAGTACGTTATAACCACATTGTTGAGACCATTCAACGTGAAGAAGAACGCTTTTTTGAGACCTTGGAACGGGGTTCCAAGCGTTTAGACGAAATTTTAGAAGGCTTACGGGCCAGCAAGCAGACCTGCATTTCCGGTGAAGAAGCCTTTAAACTTTATGATACCTTCGGGTTTCCTCTGGAATTGACCCTTGATATCGCGCTTGAAGAAGGCTTTACGGTAGATGAAGATGCCTTTGAGGTTGCAATGCAGGCTCAGAAGGTTCAAGCGCGTGGTGCCAGAGGTAAAGCTGCCGAGGCGATTGTTAAAGACGGTGTCTACGGTGAAATTTTTGAACGTGTGGGTGGAACGGTTTTTCGGGGCTATGATACGCTCAGCGAAGAATCTAAAATTGTCGCCTTGCTAGTTGATGGGCAGCTTGTGGATGAAGTTTCCGGTGTTAACCAGCCCTTTGAAGCGATTTTGGAAAGCACACCATTTTATGCAGAATCCGGTGGTCAAGTGGGCGATCGTGGCTCTTTTTCTCGTGAAGAGGGTCCTCATGGGGTTACCGTAGTTGTTAATGACACGGTAAAAGTGGGCGAACTGTTTGTCCATAAGTGTCTTTTCGATAACGGCGATAAACTCCGTGTTGGAGAAACGCTATTAGCCCAAGTTGATCCAGTTTCCAGGCATCAGTCGGCCATTCACCATACGGCCGTTCACTTATTGCAAGGGGCGTTACGCCAGGTATTAGGGGATAGTATCGTTCAGGCGGGTTCTAAAGTTTCTCCTGAAGCGGGTCGCTTCGACTTCACCTCCCCAAAAGGTTTAACACGCGATGAGTTAAATCGGGTTGAATTCCTGATGAATCACTGGATTCAACAAAATATGGAACGTAGTATCCGTTTGATGGCGATTGAAGATGCAAAAACCAGTGGTGCGCTTCTAATGGCTGGTGAAAAATATGCAGATGAGGTTCGTGTCATCTCTTATGGTGGTGTCTCAAGCGAGCTTTGTGGTGGAACCCACGCGAATAGCCTGGGTGAGATTGCCCTGATTAAAATTGTATCGGAAGGGGCTATAGCATCTGGAATTCGTCGTATTGAGCTTGTTGCCGGTGAAAAGGCCTATAAGCAGTTCAAAATGGTTGAAGCGGATTTGCGCGAAGTGTCCGATATCTTGAAAAGTCCGCTTTCAGATGTAGCGACTAAAGTGACTAAATTGCTGGATGAATTGAAGCAGCGCGAAAAATTAATTCAACGCCTGGAAGAAAAAAGCGCTCTGGCAGAAATTAAGACGATTCAAGCAGCCTGGAGTGCGGATAAACCTATTTTTATTCAACAAATGGACGGTTTAAGCCCGGATACTTTAAAAAGCTTCGCTGAAAAACTGGCCCGTGCCGTAGGCCCTCACGTTATCGTTTTAGCTGGAAACTTTGACGAGAAAGCGGTCATTGTGGTTAGCGTATCGCCCGAGTGGATTGCTAAAGGCTTTCAGGCAGGCCAGCTTGTGAAAACGATTGCTCAGGCCTGTGGTGGCGGCGGCGGCGGTAAGCCTGCTTTTGCCCTGGCTGGTGGTAAAGATCCGAGCCAAATTCCAATGGCTTTAGATACTGTTAAGAAAGAGTTTGCCGTACTGGCATAATTTAAAAGTCCTTCTCAGGACAAGCGGTTGAGCTTTGATTGTCTCTTTTTTAATGCGGATAAAGATTATGCAAAGAAGCTAAATATTGCTGATAGATTTCCTTATAATACCGTTAAGGTAGGATAGTCTTTTAATCGCTATAACTACTTTGTCGGAATTTCCCGGTAGTCTAGGTTCTGTTTCTATATGGATGCGGTTACTACTCTTGGTTGATAAGTTGCAGTACAGGATGCTTTTATGAAATCTGTTCTGTTGAGGTCCTGTAATAGCTGCTGTCAGGGAGAACTGTCAATTTCGAAGGATACGCTTTTGAAAATGATAAGTTGGATGTTCTTCAAAAATTAGGTGTTTTTCAGTTGTTGTTTCTGTTTATGGATTGGCCATTATTAAAGAGGAGTCGAGTTTAAAATGAAATCAAGAAGAGTGACACCTTTGTTGCTTGCTGCCAGCATTTTTCTGACTGGTGCAACTGGTGTTGTTATTGGTTCCATGTCGTCGGCTCACGCAATCACCAGTGTTGATGAATTAACTGATGTTAATCAAAACCACTGGGCTTACGAAGCGCTGCGTGATCTAGTCGAAAAGTACGATGTTATTGAAGGTTACCCTGACCACACATTCCGTGGTAACCGCGCAACCACCCGTTGGGAATTGGCTGCTGCTTTAAATGCATTGATCAAGTCTGTTGGCCGTGACTTGGCTCGCTTGGGTGCTGAAAAAGCTGATAAAGCTGATTTAGAAACCATTGCACGTTTGCAAGACGAGTTCAAAAATGAACTCGCTGCATTGCAAGCTCGTACTGACGCTCTCGAAACTCGCGCTGCTTCAATCGAAGCTAAAAACTCCGAGCAAGACCAACGTCTGAGCTTATTAGAAAGAACCCAAATCCACGGAGATGCTAGCATCGGTGCTTTTGGTGATATGGGTAGCCAAGGCGCTCGTACAGCCACCTCCGGTCCTGGTCGTGATGGTATTAATGATGCGATCTCTGCTGTAGGCCGTTTGCGTTTAACAATGGATGTTCCTGTTCATGAAGATAAGGAAGATTCCAGAGTCGGCGCCGGTGAACTGCACACGCGTATTATTGCTGCTTTTGGTCGTGTTTCACCTAACGGTGTAGGCGCTAACTCCGGTAGTAGTCAGACTTCTTTCAACGGCTACTCCCGTATCGCTAGTGACGCGTTCTCCTTGAACCAAGGTATTGGTGCAAGCAGCGCAACTCCGGGTTTAAACGTTGGTACGAACGTTCGTTCCTTGCTGTATGTTGAAGACATGCACTACCACCAGCACTTTAAATCGGGTATTCCTCTCTTAACCGACTGGATGGTTGGCGACAAGAAAAATGCTAGATTTGCGACAACTGGCGACTTATACGTCGGTTCCATGCCATGGCGCTACTTGTTCGACAAAAGCCCATACCGTGGTAACGAGTTAAACCAGTTCCAAAGCCCTGCGTTTGTTAACACACCCGGTATCGCTGTTAACCAAAATATGCCGATGGTGGCTTACCAATGGCACCAAAAATTGGGTTCCGACAGTCTGAGCTTGGATGCAACCGCTGCTGCTGGTGCAATCAACGTTTCTGACGCTTTGTCTGGCCTCAATGCTACCTACGAAGGTCGCTTGAACTACAAAATCGGCGATTTACCAGGTAACATCTACGGTGGTGGCTACAACGTTTGGTCTTCTGGAAACAGTGATCCAACCAATGTAGCGAATGCTTTGAACGGAACAACTACAAACCGTTCCGGTATCTCCACAGGGTTAACCGCAGATGGTCATAAATCCTTCCAAGGCCTCTATGGTGGTTGGAGCCAAGAGTGGTTCCGTGGTATCGGTACTACTTTCAACTATATGTTGTCCCAAGGTGGTCAATGGAACTACTACCTCAACAGCTACAACCAATCTCTGGGTTCTGCTAACGCAAACACTGCTAGCTTAGGTGGTAATAACATTGTTGTTGCTCCTCGTACCTCCTGGACGGGTGTGTTGAACATTCCTATGAGCGCATTCGGTAACTTCCGTCGCAACGATGTTATCGGTATCGGTTACTCCATGTTGACCTTGCGTCAAAATGGAATTAGCCAAAGTGCTCAAGGTAGCACTCGTTTCAGTAACGGTATTGAACACACCGGTGAAGCGTACTACAAGTTCGCTGTTAACGACTCCATTTCCATCGTTCCTAGCATGCAATGGATCGACCATGGTATGGGAATCAAGGCAAACGGCCCTGTTTGGGTAGCTGGTTTACGGACAAGCTTCTCGTTCTAAGCTGATAACCTAACTTAAATCTTAAAAGGCTCCATCACATTGTGTTGGAGCCTTTTAATTTGAGTTAAGAGCTTGGTGTTACCGGACTGCCATATTGTTTTAGGAATTGTAAAATAAACTCTAGGTTTTTATTAAAAAGACGAAGCAAACAATAACGAATGTCTTGAGTAGAGAAAAGGATAAGTACTTTGAATAAGAGTTTTTTGAGTGCTGTATTGGTTGCTGTAATGGCATCTTTATCGATCGTAGCTCATGCAGCAAGCTTGGGTGTTCCTGCCTACTCGTATCCAACTACCGGCAGCGCTACCGACTTTTGGTTTAATCTCCCCAGAATGGCTCAAGTTGCGCCAAAAGGCCAACAGTTAGGTTACGTTCCGACCTTTTATGTCATGAACCCCAATAGCGGGGTTGGAGCCAGTTTTGATGCCAATTATGGTGCAGCTGTCTATCAAGCTCGTGTAAAAGGCATTCAGATGTACGGCTATATTCCGACGAACTATGGCGCTATATCAGCTGATAGCATCATTAACCAAGCCCTCCTTTATAAAAAATGGTATGGTGTCGACGGTATTTTTTTGGATGAAACGCAGTTAGATTCCGCTCACTACAATTATTATGCTGGTCTTACTAGATACTTTAGAACGAAGGGTTTGAAGGTTATATTTAATCCGGGTATTCCCAATATTGATAGGAAGTTCGCTGATTTAGCAGATCATATACTCACCTTTGAAGGAGACTACGCACAGTACCAGGCTTTACAGATCCCCAGTTGGATGTATAAATATCCGGCCAATAAATTCTGGCATGTTGTCTACGGTGTAACAGATGCTAAAAGTTTCAAGAATACGCTTCAGATGGCTGATACCGTAAAGCATGCAGGAGTCTTGTATATGACAGATGATGTTATGCCAAATCCTTATGATGTGATCCCATCTTACTGGTCCCAAGAGTTAAAGCTTCTCAATGGAAAAAACTTTTAATGATGCAGACCAAGCCTCTTTCAGGTGAGAAGATTGAAAACAATCCATCGCTGCTAGACTTATCTTTTTCATAACGCTATCGATTGCAGAAAGCGTTTGATTTACTTGTTAGGAAGCTTGGCGGCAATTGCCATGAGCTGTTCCAGGGTTTTATCGAATTCGGTATGCTCGTCTATTTCCTGACGTAGCAGGGCATCAATCTCATTTTTAAGCTTAACGGCCAGGTCTAGCTTAGGATTATGACCCGGAACATAAGCACCAATGCTGATTAAGTCTTCGGAGTGCGCGTAGGTTGCCATTAAATCTCGGATTTGGCCAGCGGCATTGCGATGTTCTTTGCTGGCAATCATGGGCATTAAGCGGCTGACGGAGGCCATCACATCTACAGCGGGGTAATGATTTTGGTGGGCAAGCTGCCTGCTGAGCACAACGTGCCCATCCAATAAGCCTCGAACCGTATCTGCAACCGGTTCATTCATATCATCGCCTTCTACCAGGACGGTATAAAGACCTGTGATGGCACCTTCGTCGCCCATACCACTTCTTTCAAGGAGCTTGGGCATAAAGGCGAAAACGCTAGGCGTGTAACCACGCGTGGCGGGAGGCTCCCCAACGGCAAGACCAACTTCCCGGAGTGCCATCGCGACACGGGTTAAGGAGTCCATCATCAGAAGAACGCTTTTCCCTTGATCTCGGAAGTATTCCGCAATACTGGTTGCGACGAGTCCGGCTTTAATCTTCAGTAGGGCGGGCTGTTCGGAGGTAGAAACCACAACAATGGCTCTTTTCCGACCTTCTTCGCCCAGAGAATGCTCAATAAAGTCTTGCACCTCTCGGCCCCGTTCTCCAATGAGTGCGATAACGCTCATGTCGGCTTCTGTATTTCGGGCAATCATCCCTAAAGTCGTACTTTTACCAACCCCGGAACCGGCAAAGATGCCAATCCGCTGACCTTTACCGATTGTCATAAAGCCATCAATCGACTTTACGCCCAAAGGAATAATCTCGGTAATCTCTTTCCGGCGTAGCGGGTGGGGTGGGGCTGCCATAGCCGAAACTTCAGTACTGTGTGAGAGATCGAAGCGGTCGTCAATGGGATTGCCCAATCCGTCTAAAACGCGTCCCAATAAAGCTTCACTGACCCCTACGGTGAAAGGTTTGCCAGTGTTGATGACTCGTGCTCCAGGAGAGAGGTTGCCGAGTTCTCCTAGCGGCATCAGAAGGAGCTTCCCTTCCTTAAACCCGACAACTTCAGCTTTGATAAGCGGTTGAACCGGATCACCGGTTTCAATCAGGCAGACATCCGCCATTTTAGCGATGGGGCCGCGGGATTCAATCACTAGCCCAATGACTTGATCGACCAACCCAATGGATTGATAAGGGTTGGTCTTATCAATCAGATGCTTCATGATGTCCATCGAAGTGTGGGTCATGCGTGAGGGGCGCCATTTTCAGGTTTTAGAGAATTCTTACCAATGGAAATACTGAAGACTTCCTCTGAGTTCTCAAGGATTTGCTCGTCAAGGGCAGCATTTTCTATTACAGAGGCTTCTTGGACAAGCAATTCTTCACTGGGGAGCATCATTAGCTCATTGGCAGTGCCGCTTAAAAGGGCATGCTCTTCCATAAGCACCTCTGAAAGCATACCTTCTAAGGCATTGGAGGGCTTAGGAAGACTCAAGTGGCTGTTGATAGGCTCTAAAAGCAACTTCATTTGGCTGTCAGGGCTGAGATCAAAGCACCCTTCCTGCCCGATAACGTACATTTGCTGTTCATTGAGTAAAAGATCGGGAATCAGCTCAATTCTTGTAAAAGCCTCCAGCCCATTCTTCGTTTTGCTGGAATAGACTTTCAGCTCGTGCAACAAGGAGGGGTTAAGCACCAGCTTCACCTTACCGGTCAGGTAGAGGCTATCCAAGCCATGTTCTAACAGGGTGAGCCATGCCTCAGGCTTACCGTCAAAGTGTTCTCCGAGAATCTTTTTTAGAACATATTGGATGAGATCCAGCGCTTGAGGTTCAAAATCTTTTAATACGCGCTGTTCAGCCAAATAAGCGCCTTGTACCAGGGCTTGGGCACTTTCTAATAAGCTTACGGCCTCTTCTTCAGCAGCATTTCTGCCGTCAGCATAGCCTTCTTCAAACCCTTCTTTAAAGCCTTCTTCCCGAGCTCTTTCACGGATTTCTTGGTCATCGGCTTTGGCTTGAGCAACAAGGGCGTCCGCTTCTTCTTTCGCCTTTTCTACGAGAGCTTTGGCTTGAGCCTGAGCTTCTTTGACAATTTGTTCAGCCTGAGTTTCGGCATCCTGTAGTCGAGACTGAGTCATTGTAGCCAAAGAGGCTTCCAGCTCGTTGCGAAAGGCTGATTCATTTTCTATTTTGAGCGGTTCACCCATAGTAATCTGCTTGCCATAGATGCGAGCAGAGCCGCCCGCATGGGGAAGCGAATCCGAATTTTGGCGGATAAACTTACTCAATGAAGCTATCCTCTTCGCTACCGCGGTTAATGGTTATCTCACCACTGCCTTCTAGAGCACGGATAATGCTAACAATATAGGTCTGCTTTTCCTGGACATCTTTCGCTCGAACAGCACCCATAAAGTCCATGTCGTCTCGAAGAATAGTGGATGCCCGTTCCGACATGTTGCGGAAAATCTTTTCCTGAACGTCGGTATTGGAGCCTTTGAGAGAGAGAGCAAGATCCTTGGTATCCACTTCTCGCAGTACGCGCTGAATAGAGCGATCGTCGAGGTCGATAATGTTCTCGAAAACGAACATGAGTTCGCGAACTTGCTCGGCAATCTCGGAGTCTTTGATTTCTAGGCTGTCGAGAATGGCTTTTTCTGTGGTTCTGTCGCTGCGGTTGATGATTTCTGCGAGGGCTTCGATACCACCTGCCATGGAAAAGTCTGCGGTAACAACGCTGGAGAACTTGTTTTCCATAATCCGTTCGACTTCACGAAGAACTTCGGGGTTGGTTCTGTCCATGTCCGCAATTCTAAGAGCAACTTCGGCTTGTAGCTCGGGCGATAAGGCGCCCAGAATGGCGGCAGAGCGCTCAGGCTTTAAATAAGCGAGAACCAGGGCGACCAATTGAGGATTTTCGTTTTGGAAAGAGGTTGCCAGCTGTGCAGGGTCAGCGTTATTGAAGAAGTCGAAGGGATTGGTTTGCATGGTCGCAACCAGGCGTTCCAAAATACGATCGGCTTGCCCTTCTCCGTAAGCTTCGTTTAAAAGATCTCGCGCGTAAGAAACCCCACCAGTCGCCAGATAGCCACTCGCCTGGAATAGTCCGTAAAACTCCCGAAGAATTTCTCCCAGAGTTTCAGGTTCTACTTTCTGTAAGGAAGCAATTTCGAGAGCGATATGCTCCACTTCATTTTCATCATTAATTTGCTTCATGATTTCTGAAGCTGCTTTTGGCCCCAATGAAATTAAGAGGGCAGCAACTTTTTGAGAATTGCTCATTTGCCGGATCGATATGGCTTCCTGTGGCATGTCGGCTTTCGTCTTCTCTCTTTTGTACCGTGATGAAACCTGATGAAATGAATTTAAACTTGTCTTGTAATCCTTATCGGCATTACGAGTCTTTCATGTAGGACAGTAAAACGCGGGCCGCTTCGCCAGGATTGTCAGCAATCATGCTGTTCAAGGAGCTGCGCATCATCTCAAGTTCGGGATCCGTTTTAGATTCAAGTGCGGGATAGCTGATTTCTCCAGCTCCCCCATGACCACCGAGCATCGCCGCTGCATTGGCTCCTCCCAGAGCATAGCCTTCATCACCACCATTCCCCAATTGTGGGAACTGCCCACCGTAATTATCGTAGTCTTCTACAATCTCGCCATCAGCCGGTCGTTTGAATAGGTTGTAGAAAATGAATAGGGCGATGATAGCCAATATAACCATTGCACTTAAAGAAGCAATCTGGAGATAGAAATTTTGCTGTTGAGTACTCTTTGCACTTTGTGCGAGATCGGCTTCGGCATCTTTGGGAGGCGCAGAGAATTGGAATCCTTTGATATTCACCGTGTCCCCACGGGAGGCATCTATTCCAACCGCGCTTTCAACCAGTTCTTTAATCTCATCGGTTTCTTTTGCAGTCAGGACTTTATTGAGAACGACAGCAACTGTTAAGCGCTCCACTGTACCCGGCGCATAGACAATCTTTTTGTGTTCTTCAGAGTTGGTGTAATTGGTCGTGGTTTTATTATGTTTATAGTTACTGTCTTTGCCTTTGTTACTGGTACCTTGATACTGGGGAGCGGAGTTGCTTGCCACGCCAGGCTGTCCGGCAGGACTATCCTTGGGTTTTTCCCCGGAATATTCTTCAGAGTCGCTTTGTTGGCTAACGGCTAAACCGGTTGGGTTCTCACCACTGCCACCGGAGGGGATTACCCGATTAATTTCAGATTCAGTTTGGTCAAAGTTGAGTGCTGCACTGACGGATACAACAGCATTTTCTTTACCGACCACGGGGCCTAAAATGCCCAATACCTTTTTGGCAACTTTGTCTTCGTAGGTTTTTTGGCGAATATCAGCTTCGTTTTGTCCGCCAATACTGGTTGCGCTGCTAACCTGTAAGGAATTCCCCATATTGTCGGCAATGGCAACATTTTCAGATGTTAAGCCTGGAACAGCATGGGAAACCAAGTTTTTAATGACCTTAACCTGATCATCGTGAAGTCGAAAGCCAGGTTCTACCATTAACATAACAGACGCAGTAATAGGGACCTCATCATCCGAAAAAACACTGTGTTCAGGGGCTGTTACGATAACTTGTGCCTGCTTAATTCCGTTGATTGAGGCAAGAATCCCTTCAATCGATTGGGTGTTAAGCTTTTTAATCCACTCTTTTTGGACATCGCCCTGTAATACAGGCGGAATTTTGGCCAAATTAATTGTATTTTCGCTGGTTAATTCGTTTGCAGTGGCTAAAACCAACTCGTTTTTCTTTTCCCGGGGAACCAGGAGGGTGTGTCCACCATTGGTAACACGGTAATTTTCATGTAGCCCTTTGAGCTTTTCAACGGCTGCGGCTGCATCGGGAAGGCTCATGTTGTCATAGAGAATGTCGTAGTCATCATTAGCCCGTTGAAATACAAAAAAGGTTGATAAGCCAAGCGCTATCAACAGGGTGCCAATCATAATCCGCTGGTTAAAGCTAAGCTGCCCCCAACGGGCAACAAAATCGCCTAAAAAACCTTGAAGTTTTTGTTTATCCACAGACTATTTTCTCTCTCTTCAATGAATGGGATTGAACTCATAAGAAGGTGAATAATGACTCTTTATACTGAACTCTTTTGTAGGGCTTGTTGGCAGTTAGCAAATACGAGACTTTATGGGCTGAGAAAGCGGAGCATATTTAAGAAGAAATACGTGAGCATTGCGAAGTGCCGCAGCAACGAAGTAGATGCAACTGTCGGCATTGCCTAAACTGACATCCGACTAATTTCTTGATATGCCGCGACCGCTTTATTACGGATCTGCATTGTAAGCTGGAGTGCCATATCCGCTTTTTCTGTCGCGATCATGACGTTGTGGATTTCGATATCGCCACCACTGGCATAAGTTTCCTGAGCCTGGTTTGCATCGCCTTGCAAGCTATTGATGTGCTGCATTTGGTCGTTGAGTGCTTTGCTGAAATTGTGTAGAATGCTTCCGGCAGTGGGCGCTGGCCCTTCTTCTGCTTTGTCGTAGCGAATTTTGTTGATTGTAGCGCTTAATAAAGGTGTTTTAATTGAATCAATCATCACTCTGGTATCCTATTGTTTGAGATTCCAGTGAAATTTCTATAGCTCCAATGCCGCTTGCGCCATGCCTTTATAGGATTGAAGGGCGGTTACATTGGCTTCGTAAGCTCTGGATGCGGAAATCATGTCGACCATCTCGGTTACAACGTTGATATTAGGCATTTCCACATAGCCTTTTTCGTTGGCATCCGGGTTACTGGGGTCGTAAACCATGCGCATCGGGGTTTCTTTGTCTTCGTTGATGCCCATAACCTGAACGCCGGAAACGTCTTGGCTTCTGTTGCTGATATAGGCGTGCAGTGCCCCTGAGGTAGAACCGCCACCCTGCATTTTAATATCACCGGCAGTATCAACTGAGCCTAACTCGCTGGGACGCATATCGCCCGGTGCAAACTGAGACTGAGACTGTTGAAGAATGGGGGCAAAGCTGACATTGCGGCGATGATAAGCCCCAATGGTGCCGTCAGATTTCCGGGTCGTGTTAATGTTGGCCAAGTTACTGGAAATAACATCCATACGAAGCCGTTGAGCTGTTAGTGCAGACGCGGTTATATCATATCCATCCATTAGCCGCCTCCGCCTCCAGTAATCATGCTCTTCAGTGTTCGGTAATTCCGACTTTGAAGTGTTGTAATTGCTGTATATCGTTGGGTATTCTTGGAGAGTTGAACCATCTCAGTCTCTACATCAACCGAGTTACCGTCTTTGCGGTATTCAACGTTACCCTTTTCTTCGATATCCATAGAAACGTCATCGAGACTTTTAACGTTAAAATCGCCGATATTAAAGTGTCCTGAGCGGGTTGTTTTAAGACCCATCGTTTCATCGTTCGTGCGGACGTGTAGCTGTTGTTCCCCATGGTTTCGTTGCGCTTTAACCGCGTGGTTTAAAGCGCCCTCGAACGATACATCCCGACGCTTATAGTTAGGCGTATCCGCATTGGCCAAGTTGCCAGAAATGGCCCTTTGACGCTGAGATAAGCCGTCAAGCGCCTTGCTCATCGTATCTGTTGTTAGCGAATTGATAAAATCCATTTCGCAAAACCCACAATTTTGTTGAACTCTCTCTAATGGTAGGCCTGGTAGCCTCCTTTAATACTTTAAAGGGGATTCTACTTGCTTTCCTCGTCCATGGGATGGAAGTTCTTTGGAATAAACCTCGTCCACATGGATGATATGGATCTAGTTCGCAGATGAGCATGGCTGGGCTGGTAAAGTGACGTTTATAAGGTAAAATAGAGTACTATAATAGTCTCTTGTCTGATTTGCTTTTGTGATATTTTATCCTTTTCAGAAATAGATAAATAAGCGCGCGCCAGAATAGTACCGAATGAATAGCAGCTTTATAGAAACAATTCAAAAAAGTCGTAGTAACACGGCTGGTAGCCCTACAGGGTTGTCTTGTTACGAGACGCCCTTGGTTACGGTGGACATTGTGTTGTTCACGGTGATTGATAATCTTTTAAAGGTGCTGCTCATTCAGCGGCGTCAGCCTCCTTACGAGCATATGTGGGCTATTCCGGGTGGTTTTATCCATATGGGTGAAACATTGGAAGAAGCGGCAAGCCGTCGTTTAAGGGAAGAGACCACCGTTGATCACATCTATCTTGAGCAATTGGGGTCCTTTGGGGATCCGAGTCGTGATCCTCGTGCGCGCGTTATTACAGTGGCTTACTATGCCTTGGTTAGCGCTGAAAAATTGCACCTGACGGCGAGTGCGAACGCTCAGGATGTGGCTTGGTTTAACGTCGAAGAGCTTGCTGATTTGGCTTTTGACCACACAGAGATTGTGAACAAAGCCCTGATTAAATTAAAAGACAACTTAGAAACGTCCACAGTGGCTTTTCAGTTGCTTCCGGAAAACTTTACGCTGACTGAACTACAACGCGTCTACGAGCTTATATTGGGAAAAACGCTGGATAAGCGGAACTTCCGGAAAAAAATCCTGGCATCCGATGTTTTACGGGAAACTCACGAAACAAAGATGGATGGATACCACCGTCCGGCTCAATTGTACGCGTTTACCCAGCAATCAGCCTAGAAGCAGCTCATGTCTGCTTACTCTTTTTCACCGCCAACGCTTGTTAGTTCAAGTCTTCCAACGTCACTGGCTTTGAGTAACAGTGCCTCTTCTCTACCCGCGTATTCATCAGCCGCTACGACTCAAAGTGACAGCTTTAATCAAGCTTCTAAATCAACGCCATCACCAGCGGAAAAGAAAAAAGGGAAAGTACCCTCCTGGCTTGCCTGGACAGTAGAATTTATTGTGCCCACTGTTGTGATTATGTCGTTTCACAGGTTGTCGCTAACGCAATTTACCGCAAAGACCAGAATGCTGTTGTCCTGCTCTGTCGCGGGAGTTTCAACCGGAATCATTGATTATTGGCGACAAAAAAATAATGAGGGTAAGGTTAATTGGGGAAGTTGGGCTTTAAATACCGCCTTGGTAAGTACCCCATTTGAACTGCTTTTAGGTAAGCGTAGATAGATTAATTAAGGTTGTTGTGAGGGTTTAACTTTAAAAAACTGGTTTGCCAGAAATCCCAATAAGGTTCCCCCGAGAGCCCATGTGACCATACCAGCTATGGGTGCATATAAAGCGGAAGCGATACTGATGCCTAAAGCGCTGGCAGGCATAGCCTCTGTCTTGATGCGAGGGCTATTAACCGTGTTCGTGAAAAAGCCGCCTATTAACGAGCTGATGCTACCGACCAGTAATCCCAAACCTGCTCCGTATTTTGCAAACTCTGAAACCGGCGGAATATAGGCGTTGGGTTGATTTCCTGTTGCTGGAGGAGGAGGCTGAAAACCGGGATTGTTCTGAGCGCTGGTTGCCGGAAAGCTAAGATAGCCTCCAGTCGTCTGTAAGTAAGGAGGAGGTGAAATCATTTTTTACTGCAGCAGCGATGAGGCAAAAAGGAGTGGAGTAACTGGTGTAAGAATCCCTGACAGCGACGTGCAATGAAACCGTGAGGTTTGATATCGAAGTTTTCAGGGAATAGGGTTTTGTTATCGTAGCGAACGTTGCGAATAATGGCTGATTTAAGGTTTTCAGTGGAGCTTAAATCAATGCCACTCAGGTCGATGCAGTTTAGGTGTGTGTGGTAGAGATGAGCACGATGAAATTTAGTTGATTTAATACGGCATCGTTTGAGGTCTGCCATACTTAAATCCGCTTTAATCAACTCTGTATCCGTTAGGTTGGCTTCCTGTAAACGAGCGTTTCTTAAGCAGGACGAGCTTAAGTTAGCTTTTTCCAGGTTGGCTTGCCGAAGTCTGCTGTCGCTTAAATCTGCTAAAAAGAGACTGGCTTTTCGTAAATCGGCTTGTTGAAGGCGTGCTTCCTGCAAGTTGCATTGATACAGATCAGCCTGTTGAAGTTGAGTTTTACGCAAATCCGCATTGAAAAAGCTGGCTTGTCTTGCAAGTAGGCCGTTTAAGCGCGCGCCATAAAAATTAGCGTAGTTACAGTTTGAGAATGACAGTTTTGAAGCGCTCAAATCCGCTTCAATAAGCGTAGCGTATTCAAGATTGGCTTCTCTTAAGTCACAGTCTTGGAGGTTTGCACCGGTTAAATCTGCTCCGTGAAAATCAGTTCCACTGAAATCCCCGTTTTTCAGGTTGGCAGTTTGAAGTTGAGATCCCGCCAATGAGAGTGCCTTTTCCTGGGAAACGAGCCTGAGCAGGGAAAGGTCAATATGGGCGAGTTGGGAATCTTTTAAAAAATGGGGATCGGAAAACTCTAGCGTTAGTAGAGACCAAGGCGTGATGGCCTCACCTGACTGTTTTAAAAATGAAAAGATCTGTTTTTTAGTTTGGTTGAAAACTTCCACATCGCCATTTTTTAAAGCCATTTCAAGCTTCAATAGAAGGGATTGGCCCTGTCCTTGGTTGGTGACAGAAAGTTTTAAAATTTGTGGAGACTGGATTTGTGGTGAAGGGTTTAGAACTGTGGATTCCTGGTGGTGCGTTGTTTTCAGTTCAAGAACAGTCATAAAGTTCTCTTCTTTTGGGTGCGAACCTAAAATTGCACAGGTACCAATATATAACCCTGTAGGATTCCAAAAAGAAGTGGATGTTAAGCCTTGTTTACAATAAGAGTGTTTTTGTACGAGGCTAATTGCCAGGATTTGACGGTATGGCTTTTCAGACGTATAACTAAAGTCAAAATAAGAAGATTTTGTTGAGTTTTTGAGTGAGGTGTCTGTGAAAATAGCCAATGATATTAGTGAATTGATTGGTAAAACACCGTTAGTCAGCATCAATCGTGTGAATGCAGATTGCCATGCCAATATTATTGCCAAATTAGAGAGTATGGAGCCTGGTAATAGCGTTAAAGATCGCATTGCTAAAAGTATGATCGAAGGTGCAGAGCTTCGTGGAGAGATTCAGCCCGGGAAGACAGTTTTAATTGAGCCAACAAGCGGTAATACCGGTATTGGATTGGCCTTTATGGCTGCCGTTAAAGGTTATAAGCTGATTTTAACGATGCCAGAGAATGTTAGCCATGAGCGTCGCATTTTGGCTCGTGCCTTTGGAGCGGAAGTCGTTTTAACACCCGAGTCTAAAGGGATGAAAGGGAGTATTGCTCAGGCCAATGCAATTTTGGCAGAAACGCCCGATGCGTATATGCTCCAGCAATTCGAAAACCCTGATAACCCAAAGGTTCATTTTGAGACCACAGGTCCAGAGCTTTGGAATGATACGGATGGCATGATCGATATTTTAGTGGCAGGTGTGGGCACTGGTGGCACGATAACAGGGGCTGCTCAATACATTAAGGGTAAGAAGCCTGCGTTGCAGGTAATCGCGGTTGAGCCTGCGGAGAGCCCTGTTTTATCAGGAGGTGATCCTGGCCCTCATAAAATCCAAGGCATTGGAGCTGGTTTTGTGCCTGCTATCTTACAAAGAGATCTGATTGACGAAGTGATTTGCGTCAGCAGTAACGATGCTTTAGAGATGGGACGAGCCCTCGCCAAAGAAGAAGGCTTATTGGTTGGAATTTCTTCAGGGGCTGCTATGGTTGCCGCTATCGAAGTCGCTCGCCGTCCGGAAAATAAGGGCAAACTCATCGCTGTGATTATTCCCAGCTACGGTGAGCGATACCTCTCTTCGCTTCTGTTTGAGACCTATCGGAAAGAGGCTTTGGCTCTAACACCGGTCCTGGCTTAAGTCGATCGAACAACCCGCCATTCGAGTGTAGAATCGTCTACCAAGGAGCTAAACCCTTTTTTGATTTTACCTTCGCTAATTCGGTTATGCTTTATCTGCCCTTTGATTTCAATAAGACAGTTTTTGTCATCGGGGTGTCTTAAAGTTCTCCGTAGATAGCGAAGATAATCCCCATTTTTAGTCATTTCAGCTGGAGCAATAGGTTTGTAATGCTTTGGGACACCACCGTCTCTGTAGGCTAAAGGGTTTTCTGCAAACATAGTCTCAGAATAACAATTTATGTTACGAGGAACGTGTAGTGTAAAACCATTGATGTCAATTGGTTTACTTAAAGGCTGAAATTCAGAAACTCTTGGAGACGGCTTTGAAGGTGTGATGGTTGTGGATGGCTTAGTATGTCTGGTTTGGAATAGTCGTCTTTGTTCTTCCACATCAATGTTTTCACCCAGTATAAGAGCTAGTTCTTTTGCAGATAGCTCGTTAACTGATTGGGCCGGAGAAGATTTATTTGATTTCGGTTTATCAAAAACAAGCTTATCTAAATTTGCTTCAATCTCTGCACATTCAGCATCGGAAAGCTTGAGATGACTGGTATGGTTACGGCCTTTGGTATTTTTAGTTGTTTGGAAGAGCTTTATGGGTCCACTAAAGCTATTTCGGCGTTGTTCTTTGTCAAAAAGAGCCCCACTCATTTTAGGCAGCTCACCTTCTAAAAGGAAAAGCTTTCTTCTATCGGGTGTGCGTGCAGCGGCTGTAAAACTATTGACCCGATGCAGCCAGCCCCACCTGTCCGGTGCAGCCAGCTGAGTGGAAGAGTTATCGCTACAAGGTAAAGGTAGATGTTCAGTTGGTGTAATACTTTCCTTAGAAGGAGAACTCAACTTACGCTTGCTTAAAGTGGCAGTATCCTGTTTATAGAGGGTTGATGGTGGAGTTGTCGTTAAACTTGTTTTAGAAGTATTGCCTTGATTTGCCCTGCTTTTAAAGAAGGAAGATTTGGTAAAAGATGGACGTGAGACCATGAGGTTGCTGCTTGTTGTTTAAAGTGATGAAGATAAATTAGAGAAACAGGATTAATCATAGTAACGGAAAATAACCCTGAAATATGCTAACTGAAGGTTAGTAGGTGCATTTGTTGAGCTACTAGGGCTTTAGGGTATGTAATAGCTCTAGAAAAACACCATTGGTCCATCCGAAGCCGATTTCGTTGGACGAATAACCGTATTTGATTTTTTTGGAAACATTGTCACTGGAATTTGAGGCATCGTACTTTTCAAAGATAGTCCCCTCAGCGTCAAATTTGCTTGTAACCGTATTGATAAACTTGATGGAAATTCGTCGTGCAACTGCCTTTGAACCTGGAATTTGAGGGTAATTGAGCAGGCCTTTTACAGCGATATCCTGTAAAGGAGCCCACATAAACGGCGCGTCCCATTGATTGCCGCTTTGGTAAGTACTGGTCATAAGGCCTCCCTTCCTTTCCAACAAGCTTAAGTTTTGAAAGGTTTTAGTGGCTTGATGCTGAGTGGCTAAACCTGCCCATAGTGGGAAAAACATGGTTCCAAACGGATAATAGCGTTGTTGTTTTGCGGCAAAATTATAGTCATCAAATAGCCCGTGTTTTTCATCCCATAGAACACGGCTTATAATTGCTTTTCGTAGCTTTGCTCGGTTTAAGTAAGCCTGTTGCTTAAGCGGCTGGCCTAAAATGCCATCGATTTTTCCTAAATCCAACTCCATTTTGTAGAGCAGGCTATTAAGGCAAACCGGGGCATAATTGAGGATGTCCGTGTTAAAAGCCCCAAATCGATAGGAGGGATCGAAGCCAGATTCCCTCATGGTGCCGTCTGCTTTATAGAAAAGAGGTGTTAGCTGATCGTGCTGTTTGTCATAGTAATCTCCAATATTATCCAGCGCGCCTGCGTGGCTGCTGAAGAACTCTTGGACTCGTTGGTAATGATTTTTACCGTCTTTGATTTCGCCTTGCTCCACCTCGATGGCAGGCCCCTCTCCAAAGGAATAGTAGCGAGATAATCCTGCGGCTGCTCCTTGAGAGATAAGATGTTCTCCCGAGGTCCAATAGTGGTATTGCTTCTCAATTAAGGGGTTAGCGTGGCGAAGCCAGTTTTTGTCCCTGGTTTTGTTATAAACGGCGAGAACCATTTCAGAAATAAAGGGCGGTTGTGAACGGTTGATGTAATAGCTTCTATTGGCGTTTAAAACTTTGCCATAGTGCTGAATTTCATAAAGCTGATTATCCGTAATATCTTTCGCAAGCTGAATATGCCCAGACCTTAAAAGTCCTTCCAGAATAAAATAACTATCCCAGCCGTACATTTCTTTGAATCGGCCGCCCGGAACAACATAGGGGTGAGGTAAATAGAGCAAGCCCGGTAATAAATGATTCCATTGCTCTTGGTGAGGTAGCGGCACGATTTGAATTCGGTTTAAGTCACTTTGGGATAGAGATTTAAGCAGGGTTGCTTTGATAGTTTCGGGTTTTTCCTGAGCTGAAATATACAGGCGAGGTAAAAAGACGCTAGGGTTGTTTACCTTGTCGTCCGGGATAACTCGTAATAACTGACTATTATCCACTGACAGGTTAAGCCACTGTTTCTCAATGTAATTCAGGATTAGAGGCAGTGGGTGGGTAAACAGGGTAGGATTTTTACTGGTTTTTGAACTGGGATACGTTACGGGTGAAGCTTTGTAAGCTAATTGATAGACGCGTTTGGGGTTGCTTGAATCAAAGCTTTTGTACGCTGTGCTTGCAGGCGCACAATTAACAGAGCAATACGTTTGGGCTGGAAGAGGCGAATGCCAGTTTGGAAGCGTATAGTCCATTTTTATCCCCCTTCATATGAATCACGCGTAAATTAGATCCTGAATAGAACTACGCAGAGGCTGGCTTTCCACAGCTCTCAAAAAGTTACGGTCATTCCCGCGCAGCGTATCTGTAGGAAACCATTGACTTAGCTGAATAGTTTGCACTGATCTGAACGATTTTTCAATATTAATCAGCCTTTTAATCGCCCAATACTTCTGCTAAGTGGACTATTTGGCTGTGTGCGTCTACATTATGTATCCGGATAATGCTGGCCCCATGCGAAATAGCGTGGTAGGCGGCACAAATACTGACGAAGTCCCGATCAACCGGGTTTAATGAGGGGGCTAAAAAGCTTTTCCGGGATAAGCCCACTAAAATCGGGAGTTCGAGGGTTTGCAAGCTATTTAAATTTTTTAAGAGCTCTTCGTTATGTTGGATTGTTTTTCCAAAGCCGAATCCCGGATCAAGGATGAGTTGATGGCGCTGAATACCCTGGGACAGTGCATAGTTTAATTGAGCTTTGAAAAAGGCTAGCACCCCATTAACCACACCATCAGGGTAGTTCGGGTTATCTTGCATTGTATCGGGATTGCCCTGGCTGTGCATTAATACGAGTCGCGCAGAAGAGTAGCTCGCTATAACGCTTGCCATATCGGGATCGAATTGTAAGCCGGAGACATCATTGATGAAGTTAACCCCCAGCTCTAGGGCCTTTCTGGCGACTTGAGACTTTCGGGTATCCACACTTAACAAGACCTGCGGCAATTCTTGCCGTAAGGCCTCGACAACGGGGATTACTCGGCTTAGCTCCTCTTCTATCGAGAGGGTTTTGGAGCCAGGGCGGGTTGATTCTCCCCCGATATCCAGGATAGTCGCTCCATCCTTAACGGCCCGTTTGGCTGCGTTTAGGACTTCTGTGACTTGGATTTGGCCAGACTTATGAAACCTGCCCCCGTCTGAAAAAGAATCGGGAGTGCAGTTGATGATGGCCATGAGTTGCATAATAAGGAGGCTATGCTTTTCCAGTCATCACGGGACCACCGGATGAGCCTGGCATGCGCATCATAGAGTCGATGCAACGACGCGCAGGTTCTGCAATGTCTTCGGAAATCAGGATTTCAGGGTATTGGCCCAAGAGGGATTTATAGATATTCTCGACCCGCGTTAACTTCATATTGGGGCATACAGCAGAAGCCCGGGTTGGCGTATGGAACGTTTTTTCCGGGCAGTCCTGTGATAAACGTTGGCTGACACCATCTTCCGTGCAAATGATGAAGGTTCTTGCGTTACTTTCTTTGGCACGTTTCACAATCGCTGTGGTACTTCCGATAAAATCGGCCATGTTTTTAATGGGGGTATCGCATTCTGGATGGGCGAGGATTTCAGCCTGTGGGTTCGCTTTCTTTAAAGCGACAACATCTTCCGGATTCATCCGCATATGGGTAGGACAGAATCCTTCCCAGCAAATTAATTCAATATGAGGCAGTTTGGATTGAACATAGCCACCCAGGTGCTTATCGGGCACGAAAAGGAATCGATTGGAGCCCGACTCCTTCGCTGCGAATTCAACGACTTCCACAGCGTTGGCACTGGTGCAGCAATAGTCGGATTCCGCTTTTACTTCCGCAGAAGTGTTTACATAGGCAACGACGGGGACGCCTGGGTATTCCGCCTTAAAGGCGATTAAGTCTTCACGAGTGATCATATCGGCCATGGGGCAGCCCGCATTGGGGTTGCCAAGGTAGACTGTTTTATTAGGGTTTAAAAGCTTCGCGGTTTCCGCCATAAAGTGAACGCCGCAAAAAATTATGATATCGGCATCTGTATCTTTCGCGAGCTGGCTTAAGCCGAGAGAATCTCCGTGGTAATCGGCAATGTCCTGCACTTCAATCCGCTCATAGAGATGGGCTAGAATGAGGGCATTTTTTTCTTTCTTGAGCCGCTTAATTTCCCGGGCAATAAACTCTTTACGCTCGCCAGGTGCCGTAAGGCCTGCTGGAGTCGCCAAAGGAAGGGCTTGTGATGACATTTGGGAGACACCTCGAGAGTCGTTTGGCTACTAGAGCATACTGACACTTGCATCTACTTTGTTGCTGCGGTACTTCGCAATGCTCACGTATTTCTTATACGCTGCGGCGTGCTCAGTACCTAGCGCCTAGTAGCTGCTAATTGTCAGCACCCTCTAGAATAACATTAGGTGTACTCAGTATCAATCTCAGGTAAAATCAAGGGTGTTCTCCACTTTTTCTCCAAATTCCTGCTAATTTATTAGCGTCAATTTGAATGGACTGGTTTTTATTCTGTTGAAATGTCACTTTTGACTCCTCGAACCAGCGGTTCTTCACTCACCTCGAAAACGAATTCCGTTTCGGCCAAACCGGCCGGAACAGTCTCGCTTGGCTCTAGAACAGACTGGATGGCCAACAAATTAAAGTGGGTTGAAGGGACTCGGGGTCGTCAGCTGATTGTCGAAGATGTTATGGGATTCGCCTTATTGCGGACCATGCTGGATTTAATGAGGGGCTTTGTCAACGGCAGCGGTGCTATCAATATTCCTGCTGGTACGGAACGCCTGGTTCGAGAAGGGGCCTCGATCTTTACCGATAATATTTTGGGAGGGGTCGCTGCAAAATGGATTGGGAATCGCTTCTTTGATAAGAAGGGAACCGCCTTTAGCAATGGATTCACGAACTATGAAACCTTGGAAACCTTTCAGAAAGTTCTGCAACAGTCCCATGTGAACTCGGATCAGGACTTTGTAAAAGTACTGGCTCAACACTTGGCGCCTGGGAATAAGCTTTTTTCGAAAGAGTTGTTACACACTTGGAACCGTAATTTGGAGGCAAAGGCTTCCAATACGTCCGATGGCATACGCCTTGCTCAAACGCTCAACCAAACCCATTTTGACCTGCCGCATGGGCTTAATATTCCTGAGTTGTTAGATGATCTTCGTTTGCTCAAAACTCACTTAAAGGACAGGCTGGCTTTAGGAAAAACCAAGGAAATTCCAGGTGTTTTGTCTTGGGCGAATGTGGCGAAAAACTCTGTCGGGAATACCCTTCGCGCTAAAAACTGGAAATTAGGAGCCTTGGGACTGGCCATGGTTGCGACCGCGTTAGTGCCCCTGATGAATGTGAAGCTGACCAAAGCGCTTTATAAAATCAATATGTACCCTGGGGAAATTGGTCTGCATGATGCAGATACGAATGCGGACGCTGAGAAACAGGCTGAATTAGAGGCTTCTGATACCAAAAAATCATCCTGGAGCTTTAAAAATCTTGCCAAGCACTTCCCCTATGTTGGGAAAGAAGCTGATGATGGTAATTTTATGCCTATGGGTTTTGCTTTGCTCCCCCTCGTTTTCACTGCGGGACTTCTGGATACGGTGAATCGCCGCTGGATTAATGTTTTTGCAAAAAATGGACTTAAAAATTTACGGAACTCCTTTGATTTTCAAAAAGGCTGGCCTTTTACGTCTCAGCAGCAAATGTCGTCCATGTTTGCAATGCTCATTACCTCTCGCCTGCTCTGTGCTCGTAGTGATAATGAATATCGTGAGCGTTTCATTGATTCCTTTGCGGGCTGGGGACTCTGGATTTTTGGAACGCCTTTATTGAAATTGGGCTTCAGTAAGTTGCTTGATAAAGGGGCGATGCCGGGTGTTTCTGAAACCTGTTTACTGATGCAGCCGAAAGATGGAAAGCAGCGCTTACGAAGCAATCAAGAGCTGGAATTATTGCAGCATGGCTTGAAGAAGGCGGAAAGAGAAGGTAGAGACTTTATTGTTGGCGGAAAAATCATCAACTCAGAAATGCTGCAGAGGAGTCGTAAAGCCAATGTCTGGTTGAGTGCCTTGAGTATGGGGACCACTATTTTGGGCTTAGGGGTGATTGAACCTTTATTGGGAATGCTTTGGACAAAGCGGCACGAGCAAAATAAGCAGGCTTTTAAGGATGCGCTTCAAGCGGGTACACCTTTCCCATTCGATTCATAGTTTGTATTGTTTATTAGATAAGTGGCGTTATCTGTTTTAAAATAAACTTGAGCTTGGTTAGAGAGACAAAGGGTTTTTTATTGTGCCGCCATTGGTTGCGATTGGGGATAGTTTTACACAAGGGTTTAAAAACTTGGCAATTGCGGAGGCGAATTTGTCCTTCCCGGCCTTGATTGCTCGTGCCCTTGGGCATGAAGAGCGCTTTTTGGTGCCGAATTTTGCCTGCGAAGGTGGATTGCCTTTCAACATGGAAACCTTTCTTCGCAAAAGCGGTCGGCGGGTTAATTTTGTTTCGCTCCTGTCTCTTTTTACCGGATTAGGCAGTCTGGGAAAATGGAATGCAGATAATCGCCGTTATTGGGAAAAGCCCAAAGCCTTGGTTGAGTCGCTCAATACCCAGCCGCCCATCTTTCATAATTTGGCAATGTGGGGTTATTGCGTACTCGATAGTTATCGCTACATGAGTACCGGGCATTCTAAGCAAGTGATCAAGGATAAAATTCCTCAGCCTAAGGATTTGAGTCAGCGATTTAAGCCGTCTTATTCTTACTATCGTTGTGCAATCAAGGGACTTAATCCCACTCAAAATCCGGCATTGGATCTAAAAAGTCAGTTGCAACTGGCCCATTCTATTGGTGAAGCGGAAGTCATTGAGCGATTGATATTTTGCCTGGGTGCGAACAATATTTTAGGAGCCATCCTGAATGTTGGGCAAACACCCATTCTGTCTGAGGAAGCGGACCTTCATAGAAGCCCGGAAGAGAGAAAGCTAACCGTCTGGCGACCTGAACATTTTGAAATCCAGTACAGGGAAGCTTTTGAGCAGGTTCGGCAAATGAACTGCAACTCGATTTACGTTGGAAATATTCCCCGCTTTAGTATTCTGCCTTGCTTGCGTGGACAAACGGTTTCAGGGCCTAATGAACCTGATGCGACAGGTTATTTTGAGTACTATTATGCGCCTTACATCCGAGACAGCGACTTCAAAAGGAAGCCGTCCCGATACGCTTCTTTTACAAGGGAAGCGATACAGTTTTTGGATGGAACAGTGGATGCCTACAATGCCATTATTGCGAAAGTCGTTTCCGAGTTTAATCGACCTGAAAAGCCCTGCCACTTAGTTGATTTAAACGGACTTTTGGATAGCCTGGCTTATCGTCGGAACTTTAAGATTCAGCATTACCAGTTCCCGGGTAACTTATATGAAGCCTGGCAGCGTATCCCGGCTTTAAAAGATCGGACTAAGCCGCATCCTCAGTTTCCCACTCAGCAGATTCCTATCTTGGACACCCGGTTTTATACGTTCAATGGCACAAGCAGTGATCCTGAAAAGCGCTACGAGGGTGGTTTGATTTCCCTGGATGGTATGCATCCAACCACGACTTTTGCTGGAATGGTGGCCTACTTGTTTCTGCAGAAGATGGGTCTTGAGAATCTGGCTACCGCAGATTGGTGGGAGCGTATTCTGCGTGACGATACGCTTTTAATGGAGCCACCCATTGCCCTTGAAAATCTGATGAACACCTTGGGTGACCTACAAGCCCTGCACATCTTTAGTCTGGCGAAGGATCTCTTTATTTAGCATCGATAGTGGCCATTAAAAAAGCCAGATCCCTGATAGACAAGGATCTGGCTTTTGCTTGTTTTAGGTATTGCTACCGAAAGACACTAAGGCAAGTTGTTTTGGCGAACGTAAACGGTGTTTACAACAGGCTCAAAAACATATTGCATCGTGACAGGTAAGGATTGAACTTCTTTAGGTACTGGAGCAAACGGAACAGATTGGTAGATCGTGTTCAAAATGGTGCGATCCACTTCTTTGTTACCGGATGATTGATTTAAGGTTGCACCCAATAAGGTTCCATCGCGATCGATTTGCAATAAAGCCATAGCGGGACCCGTGGTGGTGGTTTCATTGGGGGCGCGCCATTGTTGGCTGATGTGATCCCGAACACCGTTGACATACTCTTCCATTACTTTTTCGTCGGACGATTTAACTTCCGATTTGCTGTCTTCAACTTTTCCGTTTCTGGAACCTTCTGAAGTATCAACGACACGGGCGTAGAACAGGGAGCCGATGGATGCAGAGGAGGAAGATGTGGGTGATGCAGAGCTAATCACTTGATTTGCTTTGGCAGCATCGTTGTTGAAGCGGTAGCTTAACATCTGCAAGCTTTGCTCAGACAGCTTGAATTTGAATTCAAGGTTCTGACCATTTACTGCTGCTGGTAATTGACCGAAAGGACCCGCTTGTTTAACGAAATCCAAGGCTTTGACGCCGACTTGGTCGCTGTTAGGAGGGGTATCGAGTTGAGCTTTGATTACATTACCTTGAGGATCAAGGGTAAAGCTGATTACAGAGTTAGCAGCGATACGTTGATCAATGGCTTGAGCAGACCAGAATGTTTGGAGTTTGTCGAAAACCGTGGAAATGTATTTGTAGGTACTGTCGGTTTGCGTGTAGAGTGTAGGTGCTTTTTCTTGGCGCTTGCCGATTTTGGCCATGGCGGCAGGCGTAGAAGAAATCGAAATTACGCATGCTAACAAGAGAGATGCCAATGCGTAAGAGCGAGCAGAGGTAGAAGTGAACGTTAACATGATAAGGTAACCTCGCATTGTGGGTTCAGGATGGATGTATGGAATTGACGGAGAGCTTGGAGTATGCGGCCAGAGGCTTTACCGTCCCCGTATGGGTTGGTTGCTCTTGCCATGCGCTCATAGGCGCTTGTGTCATTGAGGAGAAGGGTGGCTTCGGTAACGATTCGTTCATAATGAGGACCGACTAAACGAACTGTCCCCATCGCAACGGCTTCGGGTCTTTCTGTTTCGTCTCTTAAGACTAAAACCGGTTTGCTTAAAGAAGGTGCTTCTTCTTGAATTCCACCTGAATCCGTCAGAATTAAATGCGCTTTAGACATCAGGCGGCTGAAAGGCTCATAATCCAGGGGTGAAATGAGTTGAATGCGATCAACATTTCCTAAAAGACGATGAATGGTTTCATGAACATTGGGGTTGGGATGAACGGGAATCACGATAGTGACATCGGGGTGATTGTCTACCACTGTGCGTAAAGCACGGCAAATATCGAGTAAGGGTTCGCCAAAGTTTTCGCGTCTATGGACTGTTACGAGGATGAGGCGTTGATCGTCTTGAATGTCAACGGGCAGTGGCGAACTGTGATTGATTTTATCGCCATCTAAAACATGGAATAAGGCATCGATTACAGTATTACCGGTTAAGAAGATTTTATCGCTGGAAACGCCTGCTTTAAGGAGGTTTTGTACAGAACCTTCTGTAGGAGGGAAGTACATGCTGGCGATGCTGTCTGTAACAACCCGATTCATTTCTTCTGGAAATGGATATTGCATGTCATTGGTGCGTAGGCCTGCTTCGACATGTCCAATAGGGATTTTGGCGTAAAATGCGGCTAAGGAGGCAGCCATTGTTGTGGTGGTATCGCCGTGAACCAGCATGATATCGGGTTTTTCTTCTTCCAAAACACTTTGCATGGCGAGCAATACGTTTGCAGTAAGGGTATAAAGAGTTTGGTTAGGCTGCATCAGATTGAGATCATGCTTTGGCTTAATCTCAAACAGGGCTAGAACCTGATCCAACATTTCACGATGCTGGGCGGTAACACAAACAATCGATTCAAACTCATCCGGATGAGACTCAAGTGCACGAACGACCGGAGCCATTTTAATGGCTTCTGGGCGGGTTCCGAACACAGTGAGAACCTTCAGGCGGCGAATCGGTTGATCCACGGGAGTATAATCCTTTAATATCGAAATTGGTTAATAGGCAGCTGCTAAAAAACAACCCTTAAATTTGAAACGGGAAGGGATGGGAGGCAAAGACCACGAATATAATTAGACGCCGAAAAAGCACACAAGAGCAGACAATGAATTATAGCTCAAGGTAGCTAAACATAATATAGTTATTCAATTGATCTTTCTTAGAAAGAAATGTGGATGGCTAATTGAAAGACTTCTGTGCATAGTAAGGGATGAAAATAAAAAAAATTGCGCCCTCTGTAAGTGAATGGTAATCTGAGCAATATTTTTGAATAGAGATAGTGTAATGAAGTGAATACAGCCCTATTACGGTAAAAATGACCCGTGTAGCGTTGTCAGTGAAGGTTTTAATCAATTTAATGAAACAGACTTTAGTGACAGGTATGCAGAATACGGATGATTCATCGATTCTGGCAGGTGTAAGCCGTTATCATGGGCTCGCATTTTTGGGGTGTTGGCTGGGTGGTATTTTTGATGGCATGGATTCAACCCTAATGACAGTAGCGGGTCCAAAAGCAATAGCAGAGCTTTTGGGGCATAGCGATAAACTGATTATTAGCCAGACTGCCTCCTATGTCGGTTCTGTTTTCCTGCTGGGCTGGATGCTAGGCGGGGTTCTATTTGGGATTGTGGGCGATAAGCTCGGTAGAGTCCGCTCCATGTTGTTATCTATCCTGCTTTATGCCGCTTTTACAGGTTTAGCGGGTTTTGCTCACTCCTGGCAGGAGCTTGCAGCGTGTCGCTTCCTAACAGGGCTGGGTATTGGCGGTGAATTGGTGAGCATTGCCACGTTACTTACGGAAATTTGGCCTGCTAAGTCTCGCACACTCGCAATTGGCGCACTGATTACCTCTTATCAGGCCGGTGTATTTCTCGCTGGCGGAATTAGTACGTTTTTCCACAATTGGAGAGAGACGTTTTGGATTGGTGCTTTGCCTGCACTGTTGGTGTTTTTCCTCCGCTCTGGATTGAAAGAGTCAGAAGCCTGGATGGAGGCTCGTGAAAAACAGGTTAAAACCAAAAATCAATCTGATACTAAAGGAAGTGGCTTGTTTGCGCCTGAAAATAGGCGTTCTTTACTGGTAGGAAGTCTGGCATTTGGTGGCTTGCTGGTTGGATACTGGGCTTCTTTATCCTGGATTCCATTTTGGATTAATGAAATTTTGCAGGGAGGCGGTGCAGGCAATGAGCGTGGTATCGCAACCATGTATCAGGGAATTAGTGCAGTATTGGGCTGTATTTTGGCGGGTGTGGCTGCTGATACGATAGGAAGACGAAAAACGATTGCTTTTTCTGCCATCGGTTGTTTGGTGGCTTCAATCATTCTCTTTTTATCCTGCAGAACGTTTTCCCCGCTAGTTTATATGGGTACAACTGTTTTGGGCTTTTTTATCGGTGCAAACCAGGCCATACTTTATATTTATTTGCCGGAATTATTTCCAACGCTGGTTCGGGCTTCAGGAACCGGCTTTTGTTTGAATCTGGGACGTCTGGTTACGGCTTTAGTCGTCTTTTTTGTCGGGGATATTATTCGCTTTCTTTCCAGTTTCCATTGGGGTGATGGCTGGCTAGGCCAGGGTGCGTTATCCACTTATGCTTTGGGAGCGCTGCTTTTCTCGTTAAGTTATTTGATACCGGTGTTGGCGGCTGTGTTAGGTCGGGAAACGAAAGGGCAGGAACTTCAAAGCTGATCGGGTTAAACCGTTTATTACTCGTGCTTATTACTCATTTGACTAGTGCTGAAATTTATGGATGACTTATACTCTGCAGCATAGCAACCAACGTTGTCTTCATTGCTATAGATGTGAGGATTTTTCACTGTGAAAATTCAAAAATCAATTGTATCAGCACTGTTATTATTAAGTTTCTGTGCCTCTGCAGCAACCTTTGCAGAAGGTCGCTTTGAGCGGAATCATCCCCGTCGTGCGGAAGTTTTGGGCCGGGATAGAAACCTGAGACAGGATATTCGCTCGGAGCACGGTAATTTGCATGGCCAAGCCGGAAATTTAATGGCTCAAGATCGCCGTATTCAAAGACAGGAGCGCCGTGATGCCCGTATGAACGGTGGTCATATTACCGGCCAAGAAGAGAGACGCTTAAACCGAGAACAAAACCGCTTGCATCGCGAAATTCGCAGGGATCAGCATTAGTTTTAATGGTTCTCACTGAAGACGCTTTAATAATTATCTAGAAAAGAAGGGTTGGCTTAGGCTGGCCCTTCTTTTTGTGTGAAGGCTCTCTTTTGAAACGATTACCCCACCAAAAATGGCAATTTAGCTTCTCCTTTGTAGGAGGCGCAGACTTTCAGTATATTCTCTATTAATTAGCTTTCATCCCCTGCCACTTGAAAAAATTACATTAATAAACTTGGAGGCGGCACCCAGAGTCGAACTGGGGATGAGAGTTTTGCAGACTCCTGCCTTACCACTTGGCTATGCCGCCTTATTAGCACCACAATAAGACGCGGGACCTAAAAAATCAAGAAAAGGATTACAAAGACTTACCGCGGAGCTTCAAATCCAAAGCGCTGAGGAGCCTCGAAATCGGTGTCTTTTAAAACGGCTCTGCAAACGCGTCGTACACATGCAAAACAGAGGGGTTCCCGATCCACTTCTATCTTCGAAAGGCAAAGATAACACCAGCCTGATTGTTGATCGGCAAGTCGCAGAATCTCGCCACTTCCCAGCCGTTTCATTAGCACATCTCTCAAACGACGTTCGGGGACAGTTAAGCTTGCCGCAATCTCTGTAAAGTTCAGTTTGTTGGCTTTGAAGAGTTTATACAGCGGATTATAGCAGGCAATAAAGTCTTTTAAGGTTGCTGGAGGAAAGGCTGCGTCGTGCGCCCTTTGGCTTCGCAAGAATGCTTTGGGGGTTTTACTAGACATAGACGTGGCGCTCGTCCTAAGAAGTGTCAAATAAAAAATTGAAGCTTTTTCAATAACAAATCATTCGGACAATTTCCCAAAAACTTGATCTTTCAAACCTTCAAAATGCAGTTTTCGTCACAGACAATTTATTTGTTATTTCGCAGCGTGCCTAAAGCCCTTAAAGAGCAAAGGCAAACTGCAAAGTGCTAACGATAGATTGCTTATCTGGCTTTTTCCAGCTGGTCTTCCATTTCAGAAAGCTCTAGCGGAGGAATACTGGCGACCTGAAGGTTCTCGTTGACGTGGGCAAGGCTTTTTTGCCCTACTAAGGTGGTTAGCACACCGGCTTGGGAGCGAGCGAACTGTAAGCAGTTCTGCGCGGGGGTGGAAAGCCCTTCAAAACGGGGAAGTTTGCTTTCTTTTAGGAGTTGTCCTTGTAAGAGGGGGACATTGGTGACGATATGAATCCCCAGGGCAGGTGCCGCTTCGAATAAGCTCATGGGCTCGTCTTCAACAGTTTGCTCTTCGAGGGTGAGCGCTTCTGTAAAGGCTAAATTGAAGGGCACTTGAATATATCGGAAGCCATGATCCTCACCACCCACAGTTTCAGCAAGCTTGACCAGGGTTTCAAGGTTAAAGAATTCGTTGCTATCCGCCATGCTTCTAAAGCAGTTCCATGTCGCCAGGCCGTAATAGCGAATGTGGCGATCGGCACGGGCTTGTTCCAGGGCTTCAAAAGCATCCATCAGCTTTTCAGTCATTTTTTCATAACCGATTTCAGGCATTTGCGATTCGATTGCGTTGTGCAGATAGAATAAGTCGAGTGTTTTAATACCCAAATTGGCCCGACTGATATTAATTTGGTCTCTTAAGTAGGCGGGAGCCATACAATGCATGCCGCCGATAATATCGCTGGGGGTAATTAGGCCGGAATCCATATAGCGTTCCTGAAACCAGGAGTGGAAAGCTTCTCTGCTGCTATGTTGCTCGGCATCCGGGGATAAAAATCCGGCTTTGGTACAGATAAACAGCTCATTACGATGAATGTCGTGTTTTTGTTCCAGTTCTTGGATGGCAAGGCCTAATGCTTTTTCGGACAGTTGGTGACGGTAGTTAATCGCCGTATCCAGAACGTTAATCGCCCCTTTAGAAACACATTCTACCGCAGCAGCAGTAATTTGTGCGCTCGTTTCGGCATCGGGAGCGCCTAAATAGGTTCCCATGCCCAGGCTGCTCAGGCTCAATCCATCTGAAGCAAAACGAAAATGCCCTTCAGCAATGGAGGCGCTGCCTTCAAAACGTTTACGAAATTGAAGCGTGCTGCTGGGCGTTGCGTAGTCGGTGCTGTTTTCGTGCATTTCATTGACTGGTGGCTGGGTCATTGTGGGTGCTTCCCTTATAAATAACGCATGGATTGAGCGGATAGATGATACAAATCATACTCAAAAGAAAGGCCCTATAAAGCAACCCATGTCCGCAGAAAGATAAAAAGAAGCCTTTAAATGGAGTATATTCATGGATTGATACAAATTAAAAAACAAGGTTCAGCTAAAATGAGAATAGCCGATAAGTAGTAGGCATATTGATAAACAGAAGTAGGATTGGGCTCAAATTGTTTACCCAGAAACAATTACTCAAGACTCATCAAAAAGGATTTTCCTTAGTGGAAGTCCTGTTGGTGATGGCCTTTTTATCGGTTATGATTTTGCCATTCACCTTATTGCTGTCACAAAGCTCGGGTTTAAGTAAGGGGACTTACATTCAATCCACGAAGAATACGTTTTTCTCGTCTGCGGCGGATCAAATGGATGGAACGCGTCAGGATTATGTTGCAGCGTTTCATGATACAACCATGGATACGTCCTTGGCGGAGTCAGGGCAAACGCTTCCCGTAATGAATATTGTAGATTTTACCAATACGGATGCGTTTACGAAAGTATCGGCCCTTTACTATTACACCAATACGACTGATTCAACGAATAGCCCGAAATCCAGCATGGCGGAATACAAAACAACGGATGTCGTTCGGATGCGTTGTGGTCTTTCAACAGCCCTTTTAGATTCCGCTAATCAGCTTTGGTGGGGAGATCAAGCATACGTTAAAACTGCGGCGAATGAACAGCCCGGCTATTTTGTGACGGGTACAACATCAAGTTCAGCAACCAACGTTGCGAATACGCCCGCTGCGGATGATCCCATTTTTCAAAATTGGCGAGAATCGACTACGGGCTTGGATTATCGCTTTGATGTCCCAGCGGGGGATTATAATGTGCAACTGTACTTTGCGGAAATGAGCGGTAGTGCAACAACACGCTACATGAATATCGTTTTGGAGGGAACGCAGGTTAATACTGGTGTATATAGTCCCTACGCTGCAACAGGAAATAACTACTATGTTGCTAATATCCAAAGTTATGATGTGACTGTGAGTGATGGCGTATTAAATATCAATATCAATAAAGATGGTACGGCAGGATCAAATCCCAGAATTTCCGGTATTGTCGTTAAAAAATTGCAGATTCAGCCGTGAACGCTGGTTTAGATATGAGCGGTAGTTAGCAATGAAAATTAATTTAGCTAAGAATAAAAGGCATACGGGGTTATCCCTGGTTGAATTGATTATTTCCATGGCCTTAATGGGCATGATCGTATTGTCGGTCGCCAATTTTGTAATTAAGGGTACAGCCACGGCGGGTTCCTTAAATATGCGCTTTTCCGAAGTTTCGGAAATCCAAATGCTGATTAATGATATTCAGCAGGATCTTCAAAAAGGCGCCTATATTAGCGATAATTCTTATGATAAACGCTTGGAATATACCACCTATACCTCTACGGGTGCTGCGCAAAAAAAGATTTATAAAATTAACGGCTCTTATCTTCAACTTTCTACGGACAATGGAGTGACCTGGATTTCCCCTTATCGGGTATCACCTTATGACGAATATGTTTTAAAAGGGACGCCCCGTTTTTTATACTCATTGGCCATCAATAATTGTACGGATTTTATAGATAATGTGGGTAGTGATGGCGTTTGGACTGAGGGCTCGGATGCAGCCGGTGCCTATTTAACTTGCACCAGTGGTACTTCTACACCTGTATTAACGCGTCCATCGCAGGCTAAAAAGGTGGATTTGCAAGGCTTTCAGTTTTCAACAGGAAAAGGAAATCCCGAAGCAACCCGTGCTTTACCAAGCGATCTGTTTATATCCTTAGGGCCGAACTTTGTGACGAGTACGGCTTCGATGACGAGCCCTGCAGTGAGTGACGATCAACTGGTTCAATGGTTTACAACAACTAGCACCAATTACTATAACTCAACATTTACTCCTTATGCCGCAACGTGGGATCCAAGTCGGGAAAGATTAATAATTGTGGGCCAAAATACTACGGCTGCTCAACAGAAAATTTATATCACTGATCGTAAAGGTGTAATAATGGGTAGCAATCCACTTGGGTTTACAACAACACCAAGTACAATTCAACTTAATAGTGTTGCAGTAAAAACGAGCGGCTCGGATATTTTGGCGCTTGATTCCGCTGCGAACAAGGTCTACAGTTTTAATTTAGCTAGCGGTAGTAGCTTGAGCGCTTCTTCAACATTGGATATTACTAGTTACGTATCAGGTGGTGCTGCTAATAAGTGTTACGGTATTGCATATGATGCTGGTACACCCAATGATATCTATTTAGTAGCTCAAGATGCGAGTTCCAACTTTACCATTACTCAACGAAATGCCACTACTGGTACAATCGTGGGTACCGCCTGGAGCTTGCCGGCCGCTTTTGATGCAAGCCATCCCCCGGGAGGTCTTGCGATTGAGCCGGTAAATGGCGATTTTATAGTGACTCGCAATTATGTGAATGGTTCCGGGACTAGCAGCGCTGCGATTGATATTTACGTGGTTCCTCGCAGTGTAGGCAGCACGGCTAGTTTTTCAGTTAATACCTATAATTGGGGTTCTACGGCAACAGTTGCTAATCCTGGTGGATGGGGAGTTGCCTATGAACCCATTACGAATCATCTGTTTCTAACAGATAGGGGACCGGCGACTCCTCGAAAAGCAGTTTATGAGGTAATTCCCAGCCAGCTCATTTCTCCCCAAAGTTAACAAGGGAGAATCTTAGTTATTGTTCAAAGGTTGGACGGTTAATGAACTATAGGTAATGGATTAAAGAGTCTCTCCAAAGCTTTCCAGTATTGTGGCTAAGTGATTGACTGATAAACCGACCACATTGAAGTAGCATCCATTAATTTTTTCAATCAGGGTTGCACCTTGCCCTTGGATGGCATAGGCACCGGCTTTATCCATGGGTTCTCCCCCTTGAACATAGCGCTGAATGGTTTCAGTTGTCATCGGGCGCATCCACACTTCGGTGCGTCTCCACTGACAAATAAAGGGTTGGGCGGAATCGGCCGGATCGGGGTTAAAAACACAAATGCCGGTATAAACTTCATGGGAGCGATCCTGAAGCTTACTTAACATGCGACATGCATCGGCTTCATTTACCGGTTTGCCATAAATTTTGCCCTCTAAAACAACAACGGTATCTGCCCCTACTACATAACTATTGCGGTGATGTTTAAATACTTCTTGAGCCTTGGTTCGGGCTAAAAAGGCAACAAAATCCCCTGGGGAAAGGTGATCTAAGTTAAAAGCGCCTTCATCCACATCGGAAACAATAATTTTGAAATCAAGACCCAAGGATTCTAAAAGCTCTTTTCGTCTGGGCGAACCGGAGGCCAAAATCAACGGGTACTTAAGGGTGATGCCTTTCGTTTTTGCGGAAACGGGTTCAGGAAAAGCGATCATTGCTGTTTCTTTCTATGGGGGATATCGTGTGGTTCAATTTTAAAATGAACATGAGGAAAAGCAAAAAACTTTTGACAAATGCAAAAACTAATGCGACACTATCTCAGCATATAAGTAGTTCAAAAAATTAGAGAAATTTACATAGGGGTACTCTGTAGCACTCGCTCGACGGTATCGCTAGTACTGTTTCAGGTTAGTTTTTTCATTAATAGCAATTCCAAATAAAGGTAACTACAACAACGTTTGGCAATTATTTAGCTTTGTTTCTTAATCAGTGATTTCTGGTTAAGCGTGGCATATTTTAATTTTTTGCTCCCATTTGCTATTTGGTGATTGGGTTTAATTTAATCTATTTATTTTCAGGTTATATAGTGGTAAAGACAATTTAATGAAGGATAATTGAGATTTATGTCAGCTTCTGATAACTCCTTAATTCAACCCACAGCGCCAGCTATCCCCACAGGGGCCAACTTTATTACAACTGTTCCCGACAATTCTCGTTTACGAGGTACGGACGCCTCGGATCTTATTATTCCTGATGGCACGTGGACTTATATTTCTGGAGATGGAGCAAGTAGTTATTCCTCGGATACACAATATTCTGCTGCAAATGGTTATGGGTACGTTGTTTCGAGTTATAATCCAAATACAAATAGTATTGAGGATGACAGAAGCCCAATCAACTTTACTGGCGCGGATGATTATATCGATTTATCCAATACTACGGATGAATCAATTGGTTCTAAAGTCGTGGTTGGCGACACTAACATTTTGGCAGCGAATAGTGCCAGTTTAACGGGTGGGAACGATCAAGTTGTTTTTAGTGCAACATACTCACAGCCAACTTCCGTTCAAATTACAGGTGATGGTGATGTTAGTAGTTTTACCTACGATGCCAATGGTTCTGCCAATGCGACCCTTGTAGGTGGAAACGACTATATCCAAACCCAGTTAAATCAAAGCTATTCTGTTACGGGAGACGGAAATGTTTTCCTGCAGCCTGGCCCGGATATTTATGTAGATCAAAATGCAACGCAACCTATTCGTTCCTACGCTAATTCTGGAATTGGATTACTTGATGGTGGTGATGATGTCATCATTGCAAATTCTGATGTTAATGTGAATACGAGTATTGATGGCGATGGGAGCGTATTTGGAGCTGGCGGTGCGGTTAATGCAATTTTGCACGGCGGCAATGATTGGGTGCAGGGTGGCAATGGGAATGATTATTTAAGGGGTGATGGCGTCATTGTTGGTGCAGATACAAATGCTTATTTTTACGGCGGAGATGATACTCTCATCGGTGGTGCCGGAAACGATACCTTGATTGGTGATACGGATAGTTTGGGTTTGCAAAGTCCTTATGGAAACCCTCTTCAATATGCGGTTTATCAAGGTGGTAATAACGTATTAGTGGGCGGTAGTGGTGATGATAATTACTACTTTAACCAGTATGGTGGTCACGACACCATTCAAGAAACCAATACCGATCCTACGGTCGACAGTGGAAACGATACCGTTAGCATTTTTGGCACGCAGGGTTCTGTAAGCTTCAGTGCCCAAGGCAACGATTTAGTGATTTCATCAATGACCTCCGATGCCACCATGATCATTAAGGATGAATTTAACCTCAATAACGCGGGTATGCAGGTTGAAAACTTCTATTTTCAAGGCGATAATACAACCGTAAGCTACCTGGATATCGCAAAACAAGTGCTCGGTAGTACTGCGCCTCAAATCTCCGGTACTGATACAAACGATCTTTTAGTGGGTACGGGCACCTTTCAATTTATTCAAGGGATGGCTGGTAACGATTACATTATCGGCTCCAGCCTTGGTGATACCTTAAGCGGTGGTGAGGGAAATGACACCATTGATGCGGGAACGGGTCACGATTCCGTTGTTGGCGGCACTGGCGACGACACCTACATTATTCATAACCCCGGCGTTACGGTTATTGAAAGCAATAATGAAGGCACCGACACGATTCAAATTAATCAATTGCAATCGGATATTACCTTCCGTACTTCCGGCAATGATTTAATTGGCAGTGTCAACGGCGTTGATTGGCTTACCGTTCAAAATCAACTGCTAACCGGTGAATCCCACGTTGAAACCCTTCAATTTTCCGATGGGACATCGGCTACTCTGGCAAGTATCGTTGATGGTTTAATTCCTCCTCCGCTGGTACCCATTAATGGTGATGCGGGTGATAATTCCCTCTTGGGTGGGGCGGGTAACGATACCATCAATGGCTTAGCAGGAAATGACACACTCGATGGCGGCGCTGGAGATAACATTCTCGACGGTGGAGACGGTAACGATCAATTGTTTGTCGGTAGCGGCAATGATACCTTGATCGGTGGTACTGGTAACGACTCCATGGACGGTGGCAGTGGTGATGACACGTATCAATTCTCTGCCGGTTTCGGTCAGGACACGGTGAGTGAATATCGCAGAGCTGGAAACGATACGCTGCAATTTACCGACATCAATTCGTCGAAGGCTATCTTTTCCGCAGATGCTTCCGGTAACTTGAATGTATCCTTCCAAAACAGCACAGACAGCGTTCAGGTTTATCGTGGTGCGAGTTCCACTCAGGTTGAAAATTTCCAATTTGCAGATACTTCGTTAGGTTTATCTCAAGTTATGTCCCAACTCCAACTCCAAGGAACAGGTTTTAACGATATTCTGCTCGGTACTCAATATAACGAGTCCATTTTTGGTAATGCGGGTAACGACACTTTGGATGGCAACGGTGGGCTCGATACCCTCTATGGTGGCCAGGGCAACGATCAATACACTATTAGCGCTGCGGGCACAACCATTATTGAGAATGCGAATGAAGGAACCGATACGGCGTCCTTGAACTTTACGCAATCCAATATGACCTTCCGTACGGTTGGAAACGACTTTATTGCAAGTTCTGCGGGTACCGATTGGTTAACCATTAAAAACGAAGTGTCAACCAATAACTTTGAATACCTCCACTTCTCCGATGGCAGCACGGTTTCGATTGCAAGCCTCTTGAATCCGACCCCGGTTACAAATCAGACCATAACCGGTGCTAATGGTAACGATTCTTTAGCGGGCGGTGCCGGTAATGACACCATTACTGGAAACGCAGGCAATGATACGTTGGATGGCGGTGCTGGAAATGATTCCCTCAATGCTGGATCCGGTAACGATCTGTTGAACGGCGGAGTCGGCAACGACACCCTCATCGGTTTCACGGGAAATGACACCTTGTTTGGTGGCGATGGAAATGACAGCTTGGATGGCGGTGACGGCAACGATCTGCTAACCGGCGATGCTGGCAACGACACCCTTTACGGCCGCACTGGTAACGACATATTGTTTGGCGGCGATGGCGATGATCTGCTCGACGGTGGCGAAGATAATGACCAGTTATACGGTGGCAACGGCAGCAACACGCTGCTCGGATACACTGGCAATGACATTCTTTACACCGAAGACGGCAATGACAGCCTGGATGGTGGAAGTGGCAACGACTTATTAACTTCCGGAGCTGGTAACGATACCCTTTACGGCCGCACTGGCAACGACACCTTGTTTGGCGGTGATGGTGATGACCTACTCGACGGTGGCGAAGATAATGACCAGTTATACGCTGGTAGCGGTAACAACACGCTGCTCGGATACACTGGTGATGACATTCTTTACACCGAAGACGGCAATGACAGCCTGGATGGTGGAAGTGGCAACGACTTATTAACCTCCGGAGCTGGTAACGATACTCTTTACGGCCGCACTGGCAACGACACCTTGTTTGGCGGTGATGGTAATGATCTCGTTGATGCCGGAGAAGATAACGATCTTGTCTACGGAAATGCAGGCAACGATACCCTCATTGGCTATAGCGGTAACGACACCCTCTTTGGTGGCACTGGTAATGATGTCGTTGACGGTGGAAGCGGTAACGATCTCTACCAATATTCCAAGGGCGATGGTCAAGACATGATCTTCGACAGTTCAGGTACGGATAAAGTATCCTTCGACAGCAGTATCGTCAAATCAAGCATTGCTCTGTTCAAAGACAGCAGCAATCACTTGCAAATTGGTTTCACCAATAGCAGCGGTGATCAGATTACGGTCAATGCGGTCAATGATATTGAACGATACCAACTTTCCAATGGAAGCTACTTAACGAATGCGGATGTTAATCAGGTCATTCAGGCGATGTCGTCTTATGCAACTAGCCACGGTATTGCGTTGACGAACTTGAATAGCGTTGAACAAAATCAAAATCTGATGGCCATTGTTCAAAATGCTTGGCATTAGTAATTAAACTGATATTCCCTATCTTCATGCTCCCTCCTCTTTTTAAGAGGGGGGAGTTTCTCTATAGGCCTTTGAGTTTTAGGACGAAATATTAATCTTGATATGAAGGTAATTAATGATAAAATTACGGTTAGATTTTTTAGATTGAATTTTTGGTTGTAGAAGTAGGAGTTCATTTCTGTGCAGAAAAAGTATTGGCTGGGTCTATTCAGTGTTGCGTTGATGTCTCAACCGCTGATCAGCGAGGCAAAACCCTTGCTGTTTAATGTCAAAGGCAACAATCACGATGTGATCTCGTTTAAATCGGATGCGCCCGTCGAAGTGATTGCGGGAACAACGCATCATGTTGATGGCGTTATTAAATTGGATGACAGCTTTAAGCTGGATGCAAATCATCCCTTTCAAATCCGCTTTGATGTGGACTTAGCATCTCTCGATACCGGTATTCCTTTACGGAATGACCACATGCGAGATAATTTTCTGGAAACCGGTAAATATCCCAAAGCAAGTTTCGAAGCGACATCGGTTAAATTCTTAGAAAAACCGAATCTCTCTAAGGCGCAAACCCTACACTTAGAGGCAACCGGCAATTTTACATTGCATGGTGTGACAGTTCAGAAAACAATTCCCTTACTCGTTGATTACAAGCCTGGTTCAAACAAAACAGCTTCTGTTCGCGTTCGTGGAAGCTTCCCTGTTAAATTAGTGGATCATCACATTCAACGCCCGGAGGCGATCTTCGTTAAGCTGGCGGAAACCATTAACGCTAGTGTTGATATCACTGGAAACGAACAGTAGGTTCTTTATTTTTTAGTTAGCTTAAATAAGCTCAAGCCTATTGGGTTTGAGCTTATTTATTTGACGTACTTGCGACCAATCAACTCGGGTGGCAGAAAGTCCTGCAGAACATCGGGGCGCTCATGACTGTAAACGTAGCCAACACCAAAACCGTAGCTTTTGGCATCTTTGTAATGCGAATCTTTTAGGTGGGGTGGCGGTGAATAGGAATGTCCGTTTTTCAGAATATCTTGTAAGGCCTCATCAACCGCACAGATGGCAGCATTGTTTTTGGGAGCTTGTGCAACATAAATTGTTGCCTGCGCCAAAGGGATACGTCCTTCAGGAAGGCCGAGTCGTTCCACTGCTTCTGCTGCTGCAAGCGCAATTTGAAGCGCCTGAGGATCGGCCAAACCAACATCTTCAGAGGCTGTAACCACCAGGCGTCGCGCAATAAAACGAGGATCTTCACCACCGGCGATCATTTTTGCGAGCCAATAAATAGCGGCATCGGCATCACTGCCCCGCATGCTTTTTTGATAGGCGGATGCGTGATCGTAATGCTCGTCTCCGTGCTGGTCGTAATTGAGCCGATTTTGTTGCGCAATGCCTTCCAGTAAACTAAGTTCGATAACTCGCACTTTTTCGTTTGTTGAAATATTCACTTCTGAAGAAATATTATCCCCTCCCCCCTCTGCGGGGGAGGGATTAAGGGTGGGGGGAGTTTCACTAATAAGTGGTGCACATTTATAGGCTGTTTCCAGTAAATTCAAAGCAGAGCGTGCATCACCATTGGCGTAATCGGCAATAAAGCCAATTCCTTCCAGAGAGATCGAAATTTTGCCCTGGCTACGCCCTAAAAATTGAACGCCTTTTTTAATAAGTGTTTTAACGTTTTCACGCTGTAAGGGTTCTAAACGAACAACTAGCAAGCGTGATAGTAAAGCGGGAACGACCTGGAATGAGGGATTTTCGGTCGTGGCTCCCATCAAAACGATAGTGCCATTTTCCACATAGGGCAGAATGGCATCTTGTTGTGTTTTGCTATAGCGATGAATTTCATCAATGAATACGACGGTCTTTTTGGCGGATAAACGGAGCGTTTCCTGAGCCTCGGCCATGGCTTCGCGAAGTTCTTTGAGGCCGGAATTAACGGCGCTCAACTCGATGAAAGAGGCATCCGAATTCTGGGCAAGAATGCGTGCCAACGTTGTTTTGCCAATCCCTGGTACACCCCAAAAAATAAGGGGAACGAGTTGCCTGTTTTCAGCTAAGTTTCTTAAAGGCGTCCCTGGGCCTAAAACTTTTTCTTGCCCCAAAACATCCCCTAATGTTTGTGGACGCATCAACTCCGCTAAAGGGGTTTGACGACTCATTTGAGCCTGTTGATCAAAAAGGCTGAGGGTGCCGTCGGTTTTTGAAGACGGGCGTTTCATGGGCGTTTCACTCACTTGATTAGAGCGCTAACTGAGGACAAGCCCTAGCTTGGGGCTTCATTTTAGTATAAACACAGTTACAATAGAGGGAGAGCGTGGAGTCATGTGCGTTCTGCGAGACTCTCTTCGGGCTCTGAAAATAAGGTTGCTTGTAAGGATCAGGGATTGACCTTAACCGCTTATCCATCGAAATTATCAACGGATCTTCTAGAGGCACGCCTGGAAGGCCATCCCTTGCCACGGCCTCAACAGATCTTAAAGTTGGAACATCCTGGCTCCGAGCAGCATCAGGATACGGTGTTTTGTGAGGTAAGTTGGGTTTCCTTGCCGAAGAATGCTGCTACAGAAAATGCGTGCCAGGTTGGATTAAAGGTATTACATGGTTCTCCGGCATTGTCTCCTTATACGGCGGTGATTCTCGATTCCGCTCAAGTAGCAAAAGCGGCTCATCGTTTGCTATCCCCAATCCAAAATCCTATCCTGATTGGCGCAAAAGGTTCTTCGGAACTACCAGTCGATTTTTTCAGGCTCGGTGCTTTAACTGTCGTTGAGGGTGGGAATGAGCTTTCGATTCGCATTTCTGCATTGATGCAGATTTTGCGGGGTATCCAACCGTATCAGCGTATTTTGCTCATCGATCCGATTGGCATCGTAATGCCATCTGATGCCTCTGCTCATATCCGTGCAGGACGGGATGGCGGGCTTGCATTGCAACAGGTGGGCGGTAAACGTTTTCTGGAAGTTTTCGCCGAAACCTTGCCAGAATTTCTCCGCGAGGCCGGTCTGCGGACGGTGGCGAGCATATTGCCGCAATCGTCCCGGGGAAGTAAGAACGAGTTTATCGGTTTTCAATCCTTGCTGGCTTTAGAGGCTTTAACAGAAGCACCCTTACGGAATTTAATTCTGCAAACGCTGTATACCTTAATGGATGCAAAGGTATTTGCGGAAAAGCCTGAAGAGGTGCTGAGCTTCAAAAAAGGTCTTCCCTCCCCAATTACCATCCTCGATATTTCTATCCTGCCCGACCCCTGGAAGGGTTTCTTCTATGCTGAAATTTGTCAGCGAGCCTTGCATGAGGTTGAGGGTGAACTGGTGCTGGCCATGCTGCACCCGGAAATTTATCTTCCCGATTGGCCAAAGTGGATTCAGCAAGCTTCCGAAGAAGAGCTGAATTATCTGGTTGTGCCGTCTCCATTCCGCGTGCCTTCGGCTTCACCTAACAGTCATCCACACGACTGGAAAGCCTCTGCAAACAATGTCTTTACGATTTCTACCGATGGGCAGTCTTTCACTTTAAAAGGAGATTTATCCCTCGATCTTCCGATTCGATATGCGCTCAAAACCGATGCTTTAATGTCGTCTCAAACTTCCTCGCAAGCATCAATAGCGGCCTGGCAAACGCCTTTTGATGCTGATAACGAAGTAGCCCCTGGCGAAGTGCTTCCAGAATACCCGTCTGAATTGCGTCAAGCATTGGCACCAAAAGAGCAAACAAACCTAGAAGATGACGCAGACGATGATTCTGTACTTGAATATCACACGTATAGTGACGACTACGAAGAAAAAGATTACAGCGACGCTGACGATGATTTAGACGAAGACGAGGAAGCGAATTCCGAGGATGAAGTGTCGGATGATGATGACGCGGATGACTTTGCAGACGATTCTGAGGAAGAGTCTGAATCTGAAGAAAGTGATGACGATACTGAACTTGATGAGTCTGAGGAAGACGATGACACGGACGAGGATGATTTAGAGTCATCCGAAGAGACTGAGTCAGCTTCATCCGAAGAAGCAGATGACGAAGAAGAAGCTGAAGCGGAAACGTATTACAGTTCTTATCTGGGGGGTCAGGAATCTATAGATACCCCCCCTGCTGCAGAACCTAAGGCAGAAGCCAATCCTCCACTATTTGCAAATGAATCAATACAGTCTAACCAGCCGCAATTAAGTTCTTCTGATTCAGACCCTGAATCGGATTTAAGTGACGACTTCAACTTCAGCACAACGCTTTTGCCGGATGATCCAGCTTTCAGTGATCAGTCATCAAAGCATTATCAACAAAATGAGCAGGCGCCATCTAACCCGGATCCTATGGGAGCGCTTCAAAATAATCGAGAGCAAGCGCCAACTGACAAAGAGAAAACCTCTTCTCAAGGCTCTTCTGCTTTAGGTCAAGTTCAAGAGCCTCAACGGCATTCGGTATCCTCTTCTCATGAAAATGATGATGATTTTGGTGATGAAGAGAGCGGTGACTTTAACTTCAATTTCGATGCGACGCTCTACGAGCCCAGTTGGTTAACGCCTGCTTCCAATTGGCAGCCTTCTCCTTCCCCACGTGCTTCACAGAAAGCTCGTTATGCTGAAGAAGAGGAGCCTTATTCCGCTCCGTCCCGTCAAGACATCGAAGCTTATAAGCCTTCTCCTGCAGTTGATGATCAGTCTGCCTCAGATGATGATGAGGAAAGAACGTATCATAATGACTCGTATTCCGATTATGAAGAGAATGAGGGTGAGTATGCAGAAGAGTCGGCATCATCAGAATCTGAGCCGTCCCCTGATGAGCAAATCCCGGTTGTTACCCGCAATACTGCAGCCCCTAAAGTTCCGGCTGGATATTTTGTTGGAGAACGTATTCGGCACCCTCAGTATGGTTTAGGAACCATTACGAAAATTTTGCCGATGGCCGATCAAGTGATTTTAAATATTACCTTCGATCAAGTCGGTAAACGCTTACTCGATCCCAGTCTTTGCGAGTTAACACGTGAAGGTGGCGAGTGAAACTCGGTTAAGAGGGTTTGTGGGTAAAATGAAAATTTTGACTTTTAAATTCAGTTTTTTGATTTTGTTGCTGGCATTGATGATCGTATTTTCAGGAAGTGGAAAATATCCTGGAAGTGTCATTGAATTGCTGTTAAATCCGATTGCTTCAGCTACAACATCTGCCGCTACAAAGAAATCCATTCAGATTAATTATGTCATCACAGCTCAAGGTCACTTTGGGGATATTACGTCATCGACTACAAGAAAAGATTTAGTCAGGCTATTTGGTGCTGCAAACGTAAAAGATGGAATACTTACAGTTGCAGAAGGTCAAACTGAAAAGGGGACTATCGTTTTTCCTAATCACCCTGAAAAACGCATCGAAATTCTTTGGGTTGAAAAAGGATTAAAGACACCTCAAACGATACGAATTTCTGGCGATGTTTCTAAATGGCACTTAGCGAATGGCCTTATTTTGAACGATTCGCTTCTAAAAGTTGAAAAGTATAATCAGCACCCCTTTAAGCTGTATGGTTTTGAATGGGATTACGGTGGCTATGTGACCGACTGGCAGCATGGAAAAATGGAGAACTTCAATTCAAAGCATACTCATTTAATGCTTCGTTTTTCTCCTGCCGCAAGTTATAAAGGACTTTCTGAAAAAGAAATAAGCAGTGTTTCTGGCGACGGTGAATTTTTGTCTTCCAATTCAACCCTTCGGAAAATGAATCCCAAGATAAGCCAGATTATTATCAGCTTTTATTGAACAGAATAGGGAAAGTTTTTGTAACAACGAATTTGCTTAGAATAGTGCTTCGATTATAGTGCTTCTTCTACCCATGATTCACAATGTTATGAGCTTATCCTGTGTCGCATTCCATTGATATCCTTTCCATTGGCGAGGCCATGGCCGAATTATCCACGCATGGAGCGCTTCAAACGCCTCAATCGTTTTCGTTAGATTATGCGGGAGACACCTTTAATACGGCTGTTGCGGCTGCTCGTTTAGGATCTCAAACCGGCTTTTTGACCTGTCATGGACAAGATGCTTTTGCAGAAGGCTTGCGCGACCGTTTGAAAAGCGAAGGCATTGTAATTGCGGGAGGTCGGGCAACAAGCAATCCGACAGGTCTTTATTTTGTATCAGTTGATGAGTCTGGCGAAGGGCAGTTTACGTATTACCGCCAAAATAGTGCAGCTTCTAATCTTTCTGAAACAGATATTACAGTGGAGCTCATTCAAAACTGCAAGCTGCTTTATTCTTCTGGAATTAGTTTGGCGATTTCTGAAAGCTGTCGAAAAGCGGTGTTGAAAGCCTTCAAAATGGCTCGAAAGTTTGGGATCTCAACGGCTTTTGATCCCAATTACCGCCTTAAATTGTGGGATAGTTCTAAGACGGCACAAAGCTGCCTCAAAGATATTGCACCTTACATCGATTTCTGTTTTCCCTCATATCCTTTGGATGCGCATTACTTCCCACAACTCATTCAGAGTCCTGAGGCGTTAGTGATTGGCTTTCAATCCTTAGGCATTCCGAATGTTGTGGTGAAGGCTGCTGCAAAAGGTGTTTACAGTTGCTTGAGCGGCGCGATAAAACATTACCCGGCTCATGCTGTTGATTCTGTAATCGATACCACAGGAGCGGGGGACGCGTTTAATGGGGGCTTCCTGCATGGGCTTACTCAAGGGAAATCCTTGGAAGCCTGTATTCAACTGGGATTGATTACAGCAGCATTAAAAACAACACAGGCAGGATCAGCCAGCGCTATGCCCTATCAAAAAGCTGTATATCAAGCTCTTGGGCGTATTGGCGATTAGTATATTGGAGCTCTATGTGAATTTAGGCTTACGTTTTTCGAGGAACGCCTGCATGCCTTCTTTCTGGTTCTCAGTATCGAAGCACGCAGCAAAGCGCTTTCTCTCTTCTGAAAGACCGTGTTGCAAAGGACCATCGTAAGCGGCGAGTATAGCTTCTTTAGCCAGTGTTAAAGCGGCTAAGGGTTTTTCGGCAATGGAATGGGCAAGGCTCATCACCGTTGTCGTAAGCATGTCTTTGGCAATCACCTTGTTGATGAGACCTAGTTCAAAGGCTTCTTGTGCAGTAAAACGCTTGCCGGTTAAAATCCATTCCATGGCACGGTGTTTACCGAGTGTGTGGGTTAAACGCTGGGTTGCGCCTGCTCCGGGAATAACGCCTAAAGTGAGTTCTGGCAGGCCAAATTCGGCTTCTTTGCTGGCGTAAATGATGTCGCACATTAAGGCGAGTTCGCAGCCCCCTCCGAGTGCAGGGCCATTCACGGAGGCAATTAAGGGTTTTTCCACATGGGCAATGGAAGCCCATTTATCAAGCCATTCGGCGTGTAAAATATCATCCCCATTTAAATTGGCCATGGTTTTGATGTCGGCACCGGCCGCGAAGGCTTTTCCTTCACCTGTCAGTACGGTACAGGCAATTTTGGGATGCTGGTCGATCAGATGGAGTTTATCGGCAAGCTCACAGAGGAGGTCAGGGCTTAGAGCATTCAGCACCTCTGGACGATTCAGCGTGACGATTGCAACCCGCCCCTCAAAATAGACGGATACATGGTCTTGTGATTGAGCTTCTTCTGCCACGTTTTAGATCTCCCTCTCAATGGAAAAATTACAAAACACTGTAAAAGTCTTCGAGTTGTAGTTCAAGACCTTTGACAAATTGAGATAACGCTTCAAGGTTCGTTTGAAATTGAGCATTAATGCTGTTTTGCTTGGATTCTGGGGATTGTAAATGGATTAATACAGTTGTATTGGAATCCAAGGACTGCAAATTAATTTTAAAAGCGGTTTCCATAAAATCAGATTGAAAGGTATAGCCATCAGGCTTTAAGCAGTGTTCCACGGCAGATTTTAAGTCGACAACCTCGTGACGCAGCATGAATGGACCTTCGAAATTTTTTTCATTGTCGGGTGTTTTCAGGCTTAGTGAACAAATAATCCACTCATCGTAGCGCGTGCAGGGCATCACAGTACTTTCCCAGCCTAAAATGGCTAAGCTAAAACGATATTGCCCATCTGTTGAACTGAGCAATGCAGGCAATGGAGGACCCAGTCTCTCAGTTTCTTGAGTGTCAGTTTGTATATTGCTCATAATTCAACCTGTTCTCAAGCCAATAGTTAGGGTAAGAACTTCCTTATTTTATTTTAAAGCATTAATGCTTTAAACGAGGCTGATTCTTAATTATGAAAGTGTCTACCTTGCATACGTTGTATTAGAAGATCTCTTACCAAGTATTAGGTCGAGGTAGGTTTGCTGGCCTGGGACTTTCCGGGGCTGGAGATGTGGACGATAAACGTCTAAGCATGCTTCTGTCATGCTCTTGTGGAGGCGTCTGTGGAGAGGACGGCGTAGGATCTGGAAGAATTCTTTCTTCAGGTATAGTAGGCCTTCGCAGCATTGGAAATCCCGGATTTGAAGATTCGGCAATAGCTGCGCGGCGTGCATATGTCCTATTCTGCTGTTTCAGAAGTGCGAAGTCTCTTAATTGAGGGACAGTGGTATTTTGGGTTATATGATTTTTTTCAAGAAGCGCATTTCTTTTCCGAGTGTCTGCTAGATCTGTATCAAGAGTTTGGTTTTTACTTGCTAGTTCCCATTTTTGAGCTGCTAGATCGGTTACGATAGTATCCGCTTCTTGAATTTCTTCTTTTAAATCGCCTATTTTTGTTGATTTTTTATCAATTCGATTGTGAAATTTGCTCCTTAAACGATCTAACACACCTAGCATCTGTGTATCACCTTTGCTTTCAGCAAGTTGATGGGCTTCTTGATAAGTTGCCTCTAATGAGCCCGTGCTACTGTTGCTTGAAGTGGATGCAGAACGTTCGCGAGACGCTGTCCCTAATTGTATTTGAGCTTCAGGTGAATTTCGATTTGAAGGAGAGCGACGCCTTAAGTCGGCTCTGTCTTCACTGAGGCTACGTACACCTCGACCCGTATTGGTTTTTCTTCTTTTTTTTGGAGGGCTGAGCTCACGGGGTGGAGACGGAGAGCCAAATAAAATTGGTGGTAACGTGCCTGAGGACATGGGTAAAATCCTAAGATTGTTTTAAAAAGGTGATGTGGTTGTTGTGAGAAAAACTAATGTTATAAGAAACTTAAAAACGGTGAAATCATTTCTGTGATCAATAAAAAAGGGATAACTGACTTAAGTTTGTTTGTAGCCCTTTGCCAAAATTGAAATGGGATGTAGAACCTGCATATCTAACTTGGCGGATTCTACTCCATGAGTAAGCTGAAGCAGACAACCTGGATTTCCTGTGGTGAGGACATTCGCTTGGCCAACGGTACAGGCTTGGCGAACATGCTGCATTTTTTCAGCGAGTATTTCTTCGCTTAAATCCGGATGCTCCAGATTATAAATCCCGGCGCTCCCGCAACACATATCCGCGCTTTCCAAAGGAACGAGCTCGATACCGGGAACTTGTGCCAGTAGCTCGGTCGGTTGTTTTTGAACTTTCTGCACGTGATACAAGTGGCAGGCCGCATGGTAAGCCACCTTCATGGGGACAGCGTGATGGAAAGGTGCCAGTGGCTTTTTTGCAAGCAACTCGGTAACATCCAACACTTTCTCGGAAAGTTCTGCGAGTTGGCGGCTTTGTTCTTCGGATTGGGGTTTTAAAAGATGGGAATATTCTTTAATGCTCGATCCGCAACCGGCTGAATTAATAACCACCCAATCCGGTTTAGGGGCGAGTAAAGCTTCCACCGTTTGCCAGCCGAGGCGCTCGGTAATATCAATTTCACCGGCATGGTGGGCTAAAGCGCCGCAGCATGTCCGCTCAGGAATCGATACCCGATAGCCATTAGCGGCTAAAACGGTTATGGTATCCCAGTGGATGGGGTTATAGAAAACATCCATCACGCAGCCAATCAGAAGAGTTACTGGGCTTCCATTGGCAGGGCCAAAGGTCATCCCTGCTTTTAAGGCTTTATTGTTGGGTATTTTAGGCAGCAACGCTTCCTGAGTGGCTAAGGCAGGAATTACTTTTAAAAGCCCTAAGCGATGCACCAAGGCTTGGATGCCACTGCGTTGATAGAGCCAAAGCAAAAAGCCAGAGACTCGTAATAAGGCATCGTTAGGAAGAATATGATTGAAAATAAAACGCTTTAAACTACGGGCGAAACCTTTGCGGTGCGGTGCCATGCTGGCACGTGTTTCCATCAACAAGCGGCCATACTGCACGCCCGATGGGCAGGCGGTTTCACAGCTGTGGCAAGCTAGGCACTGATCCAAGTGAGGTTTGATTTCAGATTCTTCAAGTTCGTCTTGAATCCACTTTTTCATTAAGTAAAGCCGACCCCGGGGAGATTCCGCTTCAGATCCCGTGGCTAAATACGTGGGGCAAGCGGGTAAGCACATGCCGCAGTGAATGCAAATATCCAATCCGTCGAGCTGAGGTAGATTGCCATGAAGAGGCTTACACCCGGACGAGGCCATCGGGTGAGTATGAGAACTGGGTGGATTGTGTGGTGTGATGGAATCGGACATGATGGGCGTTAAAGCTCAAGCTCGGGAGTCCACAGAGTGTTCTGTGGATCGTAGCGTTTTTTTAGGTTTTTTAACAGGGTGAGTTGAAGCGGATCCGCTGGAAGATTCCATTGACGGACTTCTGTCCAAAAGGTATCACGATGAGCCAGCGCTGTATAAACAGTGTCAGGCCATTGGCTCCATTGCATAAAGGCTTCTGGATATTCTGTTAGCAGGCATTGGACCGCAGTTGCCAAAGCATGGAAAACATCCGGTTTTGCGGCTGCATAAATTAAGCCTGCCAAGGGGCGTGCCTGGAGATATGCCTCTGACTCTACAGGAATTAATACGTGGAGCTTTTTAAGAAGCGCGTCCCAAGCGGAGGGCGGGGTGACAATTTCTAACACGGCGTAGTCTTGAGGCCAGGAACGAACGGAATTAATTAAGCTCTGAATGCCGTCATGGTCGAAGTTACTTTGCAATGGATCAAAAGTCCACTGCGACGAGGCTTTTTCTCGCCAGGTTTGAGTCGAGCTTTCTAAAAATGCAGCGGCACCTTGCAACTGAGCAACGATTGTCCAACCCGTTTGAGTTTCTGCTAACTCACAGAGAGTAGGATTCAAAAGAGAATTACGTAATTCCGTCAACAAGTGCAAGGCATCAGCCAAGCTATCGCATTGAGCCGTGATGGACTGAATTCCTTGCGGTCGTGCAATCAGCTTTAAGGTGACTTCGGTCAATATTCCAAAGGCGTTGCGGCTACCCACATAGAACTTATGTAGGTCGTATCCGGTGACGTTTTTCACGACATCCGCACCGCTATAAGTCAGCTCTCCATCCAGAGTGGCTACTTCGCTTTTAAGTACAGAGTCTCTCGGGTAACCTTTTAAGCCGGACTCCAGAGCTGCGCGATCAGTGGCTAAAATTTCAGCGAGAGTCATCCCTGGCGGATAACGCAGTGGAAACATTTGTTTGTATTGGGCTAAATGAGCATCCAGCTCTCCAAATGTCACGCCCGTTTGAACCCGAACAATATAATCGGCCGCATTGCTTGAGTCGATTTTTTTGAACTTGTTTAAGGAAATCCACTGTGGATGGGCTAAACCGGCCATAGCGGCATGGCTTTGTGCTACGGATGCTCGATGACTTTCCAGTTGGGCCAATTGTTTTGAAAGTGACTCAGGCGTAGAAGGTTCAATGCATAAACTGTTTTCGCTTAAACGTTGGGCTTCTCCCGTTGCAATCCAGCTTTCCTGAAGGACGTTTAAATCCATATGCCCCCCTCTGTTGAAGCCGTTTCACTCGCCTTGAAGTGAGAGGTGGAAAGAGCGACTCGGGTTTCTCCGCAGCCTTGTCTCTGGGGAAATATTTTGCCAGGGTTATTAAGGTTCGCTGGATCAAAAACTTCTTTTAGCGCTTTCATTTTTTTAAGCGATTGTTCGGTGAATTGTAAATGCATGTAGGCCTGTTTCTCTAAACCAATCCCATGTTCACCGCTTAAAGCGCCACCCATGTTGAGGCATGTATGCAGAATTTCATCACCAGCCCGCATGGAGTTTTCCGTTTGGCCTTCAATGGCCGGATCAAAAAGCACATGAGGGTGCAAATTCCCGTCTCCGGCATGGAACACATTCGCAATCATCACGTTGTATTTTTGCGCCACAGCTTGAATTTCTCTGAGAATATCGACCAGTCGGCTTCTAGGGATTACGCAGTCGTGCAGATAAAACGCGGGCATGTAACGCCCGTAAGCAGCGACAGTAGCTTTGCGAGCTTTCCAGAGAGCTGCACGTTCTTCAACACTTTCGCCAATGCGAATTTGCCCAACACCGTGTTCTTGAAAAATAGTGAGTAACAGTTTTCCGTCTTCTTCAACCTGACCGCTGGAACCATCCAGTTCAATCAGTAGTACGGCTTCACAATCCTCAGGAAAGCCGACATTGAAGGCTTGGTTTACGGCACGCACCGTGAAGGCATCCATAAACTCCATTGCAGAAGGTAGCAGGCCTTGCTGAATAACGGTGGTTACCACAGCACCGGCTGCTTCCAGGGATTGAAACGTTGCTAAATGAACGCGTGTTTTTTGCGGTAAGGGTGTGAGCTTTAGAACGGCTTGCGTAATAATGCCCAGCGTTCCCTCGGATCCCACAATCAATCCGAGTAAATTCGGCCCATGGAGGCGTCTCGTTGGATTACCGATCCAACTTAGTTCCCCATTCGGGAGAACCACTTGTAAGACTAAAACGTGATCGGTGGTGACGCCGTACTTAATGCAGTGAATACCACCTGCATTTTCAGCGATATTGCCGCCTAAAGAGCAGGCCGCCATACTCGAGGGATCGGGCGCATAAAACAAGCCGTGAGGGTTTGCTGCTTTATTAAGTGAGGCGTTGATTAAACCGGGCTCTACCGTAGCAGTCCTATTTTCAGGATCGAGTCGGAGGAGTTTATTCATACGGTTGAGCGAAATTAAAACGCCCCCTTCAACGGGAAGGGCACCACCGGATAGCCCTGTTCCGGCTCCCCTTGCCGTATAGGTAACCTCTGCACGAATGCAGTGTTGAACGATAAAGGCAACGTCTTCCGCAGTTTTTGGAAGAACAACAATTTGAGGTGGATGCAACAACAGTGTGCAAGCATCGCATTCGTAGGTCAGGAGTTCTGATGCTCGAGTGAGTACGTTTCGATTGCCCAGACGTTCACGAAACTGGGAGATGAGTTGAGAAATTTTCGGAGGTGTTGTCATGACTCAAACACCGATTTAGGCCGGACCATCAACGCAGGTAAATGCGCTACTTAATCATACGCCTACTTTTGAAATAAGGTCTCGTCGGTTGGAGGTGCCTCACCGATAGCATCGCGAGGCATAACATGGTCACTGTCTTGATCAGACTTACTAAAGCGTCGGCAATCCAGGTAACCACAAAGCCATGCTAATCCCATTAGCATCATCCAGCCGTATTGATCAGGCTGGTGCTTGGTTAAGAAAAGTGCGAGTGTCAAAAGACATAAAAAAGCAAGAAACATAATAGCGCTATTCTAACGAGAGCATGCGGGAATGTATAGGCGTTTCAAGAATTATGGGAATGACTATTATAGTTGGCCTCACAATTTTGGATAGAGCGGTTTTTAAAAATTTAGGATGAACGTTAAGTCAGGAAATCAATTATGTCTGAACAAAAAATCAATTATCCATTTCAAGTCGTTGCTGAAATCGTAAAAGGTTTAGCTTGGCCAACTGCCGCTTTGATCATTTTTTTCTATTTGAAACTTCCAATTGTAAGTTTTATTTCCACGCTGTCCCATAAAGAAGTAGCGCCGAAGGAACAGGCAAGAGTGGAAGTGAAAAATGTATTTATGGAAAAAGAGTGGGTTCAAGTTCAAAAGCGAAATAACAAAATTTCAACCTCACGCAAAGTTCAATTTAAGAAATTGAAAACAGCACCCACTGACAAAGTGAAACTTAATCAAGAATTTGGTGCTCTCAGCAAAAAACTGGATATTTTGACGAAGAAAGTCGAGGGAATCCAAAAAACGCTCCCAAAAAAGATCGTTAAACAAAAACAGGTAAAAGTTGTACACAAAGCAGCGATATCATCCCGTGTTCCTAGTAGTTGTTCTACTCTAAAAAAGACCACAGCGCATACTAAAACGATCCACGTGGTGAAGCATTCCCCCTAAGCCAAGCTCCGTTCCCTGATGCTATGATAAACGATGCTGACACTGATCCTTGCTATCAAGGTTAAACTGAGATGATGACCGTAAACGAGAGACTGGCATGGCGTTATGCCACCAAGAAGTTTGATGCGACCAAAAGCGTGCCTGCCGACAAGGTTGAGCGTATCATTGAAGCGGTACGCTTGGCACCGACTTCAAGCGGGCTTCAACCCTTTGAGTTATTTGTAATCACCAATGCGGATATTAAGGCAAAAATTCGAGAAGTATCTTGGAATCAGGCACAAGTAACCGACTGTTCTCACTTGCTGGTATTTGCAGCCTGGGACGATATTACTGCGGATCGCGTCAATGGGATGTTCGATTTTACCAACGATGTTCGGGGCTTTAAAAACGAGGGTTGGGAAAATTACCGCCAAATGTTGTTGGGTATTGTGGCTGATCGGGGAACTGAGGCGAACTATCAGTCGGCTGCGCGGCAAGCTTACATTGGCTTGGGTGCTGCCTTAATTGCTGCGGCTTTCGAAGAAGTGGATTCTACGCCGATGGAAGGATTTGATCCGACAGCGGTCGATGAAATTCTTGATTTAAAATCGAAGAACCTCCGTAGCGTTGTTATGTTGCCGCTGGGTTATCGTGCGGCCGAAGGGGATTGGCTTGTGAATTTGAAGAAAGTCCGACGGAATCGTGAGAACTTCGTCACCGACATAAAGTAACCTTCTCCATACAGTCTTGAGTGCATTCACAGTCTGTAAAGGCTTGAATGCTATGATATTGATGGGTAACTAGGGAGTAGCATAGGAAAGAGCATGACTATTTATTTAAACTCTCCTAATCCTGCACCTACTATTCTTTATAGATTGGAAGAATATAGAGAAACAGATTTTGGTGATAGGCAGCACCCAGCTTCCATTTGGAACAATTCTATTTTTAAAGTCTTGAATTCTATGGAAGAAGTTCTAAAGCTATTATTGAAATGTCAGACTGATAAAGAAGTACTTGAAGACATACTTCCTAAATATGAAACTCTATTACATCATTATGCATCTTTAACCAATGATGATGCCAAGGGTATTGTTGAAGCATTTGTCCAAGATGAAAAAGAAATAAAAGAGTGTAAAAAACTGCTCAAACTTCCTCCCCTTCAGGCACATTCAAGTAAAATCATAAACACTATCAGGCATGAACAACGTTATCTAAATAAGTGTCAATCATTTTATAGATGAGTTAATTATTCCTGGATTCTCTGTTGTCACAAACAAACGTCATCTTGTAAGTCCTTGTAGGACTATTCATTGGAAAGATGGAGATATGGCATTTAGTTTTTATTATGAAATGAGATACTTGCTTGTAGGTATATACCAGCTGAGTAGTGCCCTTTGCCAAATTATTCCAACAAAAGGTACAGGTGAAGATCTTACTAAAGGTCTTAGATTCAAATCAACCTTAGATATGATTATTGATATGCCTAAAGTCTATCTGCCAAATGAGTATAAAAAAGAAATTCCTCATATAAGCTTAGAAAATTCTTTTTACTATGTGGCATTAGAAGCAAAAAATAGTAGAAATACTGATCCGGTAATTGCAGCAAAACAACTTAGCCAAGAAATAGCATATACAGCAGATGGTTTGACCAATAACTTTGCATTGATTGACGTTTTCTGATGTTCAAAGGTCAGCCATATTGTTATGTTAGAGCGATAATAATTTCATGACCGTAAAAAATGTATTGGGTTTTTTGCTGAGTTTTACCGTGGTGTTCTACGTAGCGCTGACTCTGTTTGGTTATTTCTGTGCGGATAAATTACTGTTTCATCCGCACACTGTGGCGTACGATACCCTTATGCCGGTGATCAAACTTAAAACAGCGGATGGTGAGATCATTTCTGCCGTGTATTTACCCGGCTTAACGGCCAAATACACTGTCATTTACAGCCATGGGAATGCGGAAGATCTGAATTCAATTTTCCCTGCTTTACTAGCGCTCCGAAGGGCAGGGTTTTCAGTATTTGCTTATGACTACCATGGGTATGGGGAAAGTACGGGACACCCCTCTGAAGCGAATACCTATGCGGATATTAATGCGGCCTATGCCTATTTAACAGAAACGCAGCATATTCCCTCAAACCGAATCGTTGCCTATGGACGCTCTTTAGGGGCTGCTGTTTCGGCCGATCTCGCTTCCCGTCATAACTTGGCTGGCTTGGTTTTAGAAAGTCCTTTTTTATCCGCATATCAGGTTGTTGTTCCCATTCCTCTACTTTTCGATCGTTTTACAACGGATGCTAAATTGGGAAGGATTACGTGTCCACTATTGGTTTTGCACGGAAGCTTGGATGATGTTGTCCCTTTTTCTCACGGTAAAGCTGTCTATGAAAAAGCCAATTCACCCAAAATGCATTTGTGGGTAGAAGGTGCCCATCACAACGATCTGCCCCAAGTTGCCGGAAAGCATTATGCGGAAGCGATCAACGCTTTTAAAGAAACACTGCCCCAATAACGATGTTTTGAACCACAACACTCAGCTAACAAATCCCATCAAAAAAGAAAAAGGTGCTTTGACTATGCAGTCAAGGCACCGTGTAATTCATCAGGGGAAAGAGAGAGATGTGGATTGATAATTTACTTATCGATCTAGACATCAATGACTGCATACTTTATTTGGAGGATCTCCCGAAATTGACATCAGGGTGCTGCTACTAACATCATATCCACGATCAGTCTATTAAAATTGAAGCCGTGACACAGTATACTAGTTGCCTTTAATCCATGGGGGAATACCTAAAAACTATGATGAATCGTCGTCCTCAACTCGCCATCTTTACCCTGCTAACTGTTTTTCTCGGCGGTCAATCTCTCTTAAGCTATGCCGGGTCTGAAAATTCTGATAGCACAGTGCAGGCGGATACTGCACTGATTGATCCTATCAGCCTCGTCAATCCTGAATTTCGCTCTGCTGTAGCGAAGCAGCCTGCTAAAAAAAATGCTCCTCAAATGACATGGGATGACTTCGTAAAAGTTTTGCCTCAAAGCCGTAAAGCAATCGCAAAAGCTACCAATGAACTGCAGAGCCCGGAAATTTCAAAAAGAATGATTCCCGGAGCAAAGAGTTCGCCTGATGTTCCAATCTATGTCATCAACGCTGATCCTAAAAAGCACCGACCCGCTATTTTGCATATGCATGGGGGCGGTTTTATTGTGGGTAGCGCTGCTCAGGCTCTAAAAGGGATGTTGGCCGAGGCCAAAGAACTGGATTGCGTTGTTGTGACAGTCGACTACCGACTGGCGCCTGAAACACCGTTTCCGGGTCCGCTTGAAGATAGTTATGCGGCTTTAAAGTGGTTGTACAGCAACTCCGAAACGCTGGGAGTTGATCAACTTAAAATTGCCATTCAAGGTGAAAGTGCGGGGGGTGGGCTTGCCGCGATGCTTGCTGTTGCTGCCCGTGATCGTGGTGAAGTTCCTATCCTCTTCCAGTCCCTCATTTACCCGATGTTGGATGATAAAACCGCCACGAGTCTAGAGCCTCCGGCATATGTGGGAACCTATGGCGGTTGGACCCGGGAATATAATCGCTTGGCCTGGAGAGCCTTCCTAGGACAAATACCTGGAGAAGTCGATGAGCCCGATGGTGCTGTACCGGCCCGCGTTAAAAGCTTGAAAGGCCTTCCGCCAACCTTTATTGGGGTGGGGAGCATCGATTTGTTTGTTCAGGAAGACATTACTTATGCCCAGCGCCTGATAGAAGCCGGTGTACCGACAGAATTGATTGTTGTGCCGGGAGCCTATCACGGCTTTGATAACCAGGTTCCTAATGCTGCAGTCAGTAAACAGTTTATAGCGACTCAGTATAAGGCGCTTGCTCAGGCCTTCGCACAAGCTAAAAGGGATAAGTCTAAATAAGACAGATCGATTTTTGACAAATAGAAATACGATCTTGGGCTTTGTCAAAAGCTTCACGATGTAGGAATCCATGAGAATTTATGAATAGCCGAGTTTCCAAATTAGCCTTTGTTACTTTGTCTGCATTTTTGATTGTCTCAGCAAGCTTGGCACAAAGTAATCCCCCAGCAGCCTCTACAGAACCCTGGATGGATCAATCACAAAGCCCTGAAAAGCGTTCTCACGCATTGCTGGATGCAATGACGCTCGATGAAAAGCTCGTGCTCATTATGGGCTTTGATGACGGCAATCGTTTTGACAAAGTCTCCGGTTCGGCAATTTCTCCAGAGCTTAAGGCCAATGTAAAAGCGACTGCAATTCCGGGCTCGGCAGGTTATGTTCCAGGTATCCCACGTCTTCACATTCCTCCGCAATGGCAAACGGATGCATCCCTGGGTGTTCGGGTTATTAAGCAACCTCATACGGCCCTTCCTTCCTCCTTGGCGACAGCCGCCAGTTTTGACCCGGCCGTCACCAGAAAATCCGGTGAAATGATTGCAAAAGAGGCCAGGGCTTCCGGTTTTAACATATTGCTTGCGGGCGGTGCTAATCTTGCCCGGGAGCCAAGGAATGGCCGGAATTTTGAATATACTGGGGAAGATCCATGGCTGTCGGCACAGATGGCTGGCGGATTAATTCAGGGTATTCAATCCACCAAAATGATTGCCACAATGAAGCATTTCGCTCTCAACGATCAGGAAAGCGAGCGCAAAACACTGGATGTCACAATTCCAGTGAGTGCTATGAGACAGTCTGACCTCCTTGCTTTTGAGTTTATTCTCGATCAGGTTCAGCCTGCTTCTGTGATGTGTTCCTATAATTTAATTGGCGGTCGATGGGCTTGTGAGAATGAATGGCTTCTCAATAAAACCTTGAAAAAGGATTGGGGTTTTAAAGGCTTTGTGATGTCGGATTGGGGTGCTGTGCACTCGACTACGGATTCGGCCATGAATGGACTGGATCAGCTTGCAGGCTTCCCTTGCTGCGATAACCCTCCTCCGGAAAAACAGGTGCCCTATTTCAATGCTGGTGACTTCAAAAATGCTCTCGCAACAGGTGAAATTTCTGCCGCAAGGCTAGATAACATGGTGGAACGTATTTTATGGGCCATGTTTACAACCGGAGTTTTCGATAATCCGCCTGTTAAAGCAGCGATTGATTTCAAACAAAATAAACTGACTGCTCAAAAAGCGGCTGAAGAGTCGCTGGTTCTTTTAAAGAACGATAACCATGCCTTGCCGCTGAAGGCTCACCGCATTGTGGTTATAGGAAGCCATGCGGATAAAGGCGTGCTTGCAGGAAGTGGTTCAACGGATGTTTATCCGTTGGGAGGAAATGCAGTAAAAGGCTTAAAGCCTTATCAAACCTACTTACCCAGTTCCCCGCTTTTGGCTTTAAAACAAGAATTTCCCAAATCAGAAATTCAATATGCGGATGGAGACGATATTCCTAAAGCGGTTGCACTGGCTTCTCAATCCGATGCCGCTATCGTATTTGTGAATCAATTCAACGGGGAAGGATTTGATTACGGTCTTGAGCTGAAAGGCCAACAGGATGTCTTGGTGACCGCAATTAGCCAAGCTAATCCAAAAACCATTGTTGTTGTAGAAAGCGGTGGGGCTATCTACATGCCCTGGCTGCCAAAAGTCCAAGCGGTCTTGGAATCTTTTTATGCGGGAAGCGGCGGCGGTGAGGCGATTGCACGAATTGTAAGCGGTAAGGTTAATCCGTCTGGCCATCTTCCGATTACCTTTCCAGCCTCAAATGCTCAATTCGCACATGCGGATGTTCCTGGTAAAGGTCTACACGAGGGAACACCTGTTGAAATTAACTATAGTCATGAAGGTGCCGCCGTTGGCTATAAGTGGTACGACCTGAATCATATGAAGCCACTATTCGCCTTTGGGTATGGGTTCAGTTATACCGATTTTAATTTGTCTGATTTCTCGGTTAAATGGACAGGCAAACAGTTACAAGCGCATTTTAAAATCAAAAATACTGGGGCTAGGACGGGTAAGGTCGTTTCACAGTTGTATGTGTCGCCGGAAGATTTTCATCAGGTTCAGTGGGAAGCACCGAAACGCTTAGGCGCTTTTACGAAAAACGAATTGAAACCCAAACAAAGCCGCTGGGTTGATTTAACTGTGGATCCACGTTTGCTGGCAACCTATGAAACTGCCAGTAACGCTTGGGTGATCAAGCAGGGCGTTTATCATGTTTTGCTGGGCCAATCCTCCGATAATACGGAACTCTCTGTACCGATTACCTTACCGGAGATCCGATGGTCCGCAAAATTGGCTCACTAAATAAGAGGTTAATTTAGCGCAATCATCAAGAGTGCTGTAAAGAGTTTATCTTCAGAAAGGCAAAACTTTTTAGGGTAGGGGTTTTGAATAGATACCCTGTCTTGTAATCGAACTCCTGATCCAATGTCCCTGTAATCACCTTTCCTGCTTTTAGAAATCAGCCTGATGATTATTTCTTCTTATCCGCAAAACCCAATAGCTTCTTCGACGAGCCTTGATCCCAACCCACTTCGGTTTGGAGTAAAGCCTCATGTAAAAAAAGCTCGTGTAAAAAACAAAAAAGCAACGGCAATTCCCAAAACGGTTGATACAACAAATTTTAGAGTTCAAAAAAAGAAAAAGCCTCAGGTTACGGAACGTAAGCTTTGGTCGGGTCTGGAACTCTATAAAAGCGGTGAAAATATAGATTTTGCAGATCCAGATGTTGCAGAAAGACATTCTAAAAAACAAGTTCAACAACGTTCAAAAATAGACAAAGACTTTAAGCTCTCCTTAGAAAAAGGCACTCAGGCTGAAAAGCAAAGTGTTGCCGATAATTTCTGGAGAATCGTTGATGCCAATCCTTGGGAAATCCTAAAAAGTACGCGTTCTGGATCTCTTAATTTTAAGGAACTTAAGCGACAAGCTTCTCGTTTTACTTATAAAAGCAGCTCTGTTTCTAGAGAAAGCTCCCCCAGGCCTTCAGCTTCAAAAAACGTTGAGGCTTCTCAGCAAGAATCATCCATAGTTGCTTCTCATAGATCAAATCGCAGTTCTCCAGCGCCTATGAATCCCTTTCAGCAACCTAATGAACCCGCCTTACCTATTGAGGAGCTAGGGCGTCGTGGATCGAAGGCTTCTTCCCCATTATCCTTGTCTAACTTGGGTTTTAGGGACAATGACTTTACCGGGATTGGGATGCCAGCTTCTCCTGGGCCTTTGATACCTAACTCCATGTCTAGGCAATCACCTTTTCATAGTGCGTCAGATTCGCATGGAGAGCTGGCCGATACCTTTTTTGAAGAACAGTTTAACCTGATGCAAGGAAATATCCCTGCGCCGGCGTCACACAAATCATTCAACTTTTCAGATATATTCCAAATACCTGCTAAAACTCGCTCCGAAAAATCTGTTAAAAGTGTAACTCAACCTCGTCAACGGCAATCAAAAACTGCCACCCAAATGGAAAGTAGAAAAAAACTAGAGCAAGTGGTGGGAATTATAGGAAGTACGGAAGACGATGGGAGGCGAAACAAAGCAATACGTGCTTTAAAGCCCGTATTTACAAAAGCAGTGGGTGTAAGAAATTTAGACTATTCACAGGAAAGCATTTTTAAAGGTCTCTTGGATCGTGCAATTAATCGAGAGAAAATCGATGTTGATAAGTACATTATTCCGGCACAAATGGACCCCGACGAGATAGGCAGCTTTTCCAGTGAAAACACGGCAGCAGTTGTAAACTCTCAAACACGTAAAGGGCGAGAACAACGAGCTACAAGTACACACTCTGATCTCAACGCTGCTGCATTGTCAGTAATTGATACTGTTTCACAAAGCCAGAACCCGACTCTGACTTGGGTTAGAACTTTAAGCACCAAAGCGACCTCACCATCACCCTTCGAGGGTGATAATGCGTCATCCGTTTTTGCATTACCTAATAAATCACTACCCACATTGCCCAGAGCTGCCAATCCCAGAAATGACGATCTACAGTCAGTTAGTTCAAAATCAACATGTCTTTCTGCTTTAATGCGAGATTTAAGTGAGCCTCCTGCCAGCCCCAAAAATGACGATATACAATCTGTTAGATCAAAATCAACGCGCCTTTCTGCTTTAATTCGAGATTTAAGCGAACCCCCTGCTAGCCCTAAAAAAGACGATTTACAATCGGTTAGTTCAAAATCTACGAGCCTTTCTGGAATTTTAAGGCAGCTAAGTGATTCTTCCGTTCGATCAAAATCACCTGGTTACCGGTCGACAATATCTGGAAAGCTTCCTACTGTGGCTTCTCTGCCAACCAAAAGGAAGCGGGTATTTGCTGATATAGACAGTACCAGTGGTTCCAATTTTGAGGATTCGTCATCAGCTAAAAGCGTTTCTGTGAGTTCAGATAACGACTTCAGTGATTATGAGAGTGATCTTCCTCGACCTGAAAAAAGTAAACCTCCCAGATCAGGAGTAACGGGTAGAACAGTTAAGCGTGTAAAACGCTCGCTTTCTTCCCTGTCAAAACAACCGAAATGGGTGATCTCAAGACCTAAAATTAGTACGAATGTGTCAATTCCTAAAGAGGAATTAGCTTCTAAAATTCAAAATTGGATTAATAGCCCAGGCAAGGATCAAAGAGAAAAAAAGGCTCAACAACTTCTTAATGCGTATCCAACCATTTCTAAAAGGATAATAAACAATACCAAGAAGCCATTAAGTTATGATGATCTTTTCAAGAATGGCGGACAATTACCTGTAACACTTATTCAATTCAAATCCATATTAGGGCAGTACAATAAGCATGTCGGCTATAAGTATGGGCACCCAGTAGGTAACAAATTTCAGAATGATGGTCTCTATAGTCTTGTAGGTCCGTTCTGTGCTAACAATACCGTGGCAACTGATGCAGCTAAAGACGTTTTATTCGAACAGTTCAAAACTACGTACCAAGAGCAATTTCCTGAAGAAGTGGAAGCTATTCCTTACAGTGGTTTTTTAACCGCACTCAGAAAATATGAAGAAGAAAAAGGTGAAAAACTTGGGGCTGGAGCTAAAAGAGCGGAAAGTAAACCCGAGATTCTAAGATTTGTGCAAGCAGAGGGTAAGAAGTGTAAAACTCCAGGAGGTGCTTATAAGTTATATAAGAGACTACATCCTGAAGGATTAGCCAGTCAATCTACATTTTATCGAACCCTTATCAAAGATCCGAAAAGTGGAAAATTGCGTCCAAGAACCGACGAAGAGATGACTTACTCTCAATAAACTTAGAGACTAAAAATGCCCCCAGGAATACTGAGGACATTTTCAATTTCTTCTAATAGGAATATTTTTCTAGCGTTGAGCTGTTTTAATGCGCGTGACGGCACGGGCCAAAGCAAGTTTGTTTGCTTCTTCCTTCACGTCATCTTGCTTTTGTTTCAAAGCCGCTTCAGCACGCTCTTTTGCTTTTTGAGCGCGAGGCACATCAATTTCGCTTTTCAACTCAGCGGCTTCGCAAAGGACGCTTACGGTTTTGCCATCGGTAGATAAAACGCCACCCATGACGGCTAAATAGGTCTTTTGTCCTTTTTCAGCATAGGACAGCAAGCCAATTTCCAGTGGAGTAACCATTGGAATATGGTTGGGCAAAATACCGATGCTTCCGTCAGTCGATACTGCGTAAACGGCATCTACGTCTTGATCAATAAGTGTACGCTCAGGCGTAATGACATTTAAACGCATCGCTCTATACGCCAGCTTTCAATTTTTCAGCTTTTTCACGTGCTTCTTCAATGCCGCCGACCATGTAGAATGCTTGTTCAGGCATATCATCATGTTGGCCATCAAGGATTTCGCGGAAAGCGCGGATGGTGTCTTGCAGTTTTACGTATTTACCAGGGGTGCCGGTAAAGCCTTCAGCTACAAAGAAAGGTTGGCTTAAGAAACGTTGGATTTTACGAGCACGGGAAACCATTTGACGGTCTTCGTCGCTCAATTCATCCATACCCAAAATGGCGATAATATCTTGCAACTCTTTGTAGCGTTGTAAGGTTGCCTGTACACCACGAGCAATGCGGTAGTGCTCTTCACCAACTACTTTTGGATCAAGCGCACGGCTGGTAGAGTCGAGAGGGTCTACCGCAGGGTAAATACCGAGCTCGGCAATCTGACGGGACAATACTGTTGTCGCATCTAAGTGACCAAATGTTGTCGCAGGAGCTGGGTCGGTTAAGTCATCCGCAGGTACGTAAACCGCTTGAATGGATGTAATCGAACCATCTTTCGTGGTGGTAATTCGCTCTTGCAATTCACCCATCTCAGTTGCCAATGTAGGCTGGTACCCTACGGCGCTAGGCATACGACCTAACAACGCAGATACTTCGGAACCCGCTTGGGTGAAACGGAAAATGTTGTCAACAAACAACAATACGTCTTGTTTAGATACATCCCGGAAATACTCAGCAACAGTCAATGCAGACAATGCAACACGGAGACGCGCTCCTGGAGGCTCGTTCATCTGGCCGTATACCAAGGCTACTTTTTCAAGTACGCCGCTGTCTTTCATCTCGTGGTAAAGGTCGTTTCCTTCACGAGTACGCTCACCAACACCAGCGAATACAGATACACCACCGTGTTCCTGAGCGATGTTGTGGATTAATTCCATAATGATGACGGTTTTACCAACGCCCGCACCACCAAACAAACCAATCTTTCCACCTTTGGAATAAGGGGCGAGAAGGTCGACAACTTTAATACCGGTTTCAAAAATTTCAACTTCGGTACTACGTTGGGTCAAAGTAGGTGCTTGACGGTGAATAGGCCATTTGATTTCAGCATTGACTTCACCGGCTTCATCTACAGGTTGGCCCAGTACGTTTAAAATACGACCTAAGGTCGCGTTTCCAACCGGTACACTAATCGGTGCTCCGGTGTTGATAACTTTCATGCCACGGACGAGACCTTCGCTACTGTCCATCGCAACGGAACGCACGCGATTATCGCCGAGCAATTGTTGTACTTCAGCAACAAGGCGAACTGTTTCACCGTTGGCATTAGTATCTTCTACAATCAGTGCGTTGTAGATTTCGGGAAGCTCGCCTGCCGGAAACTCAACGTCGATAACAGGGCCAATAACCTGGGTGATTTTTCCAACAGAAGTTTGAAGCGGGGTATTGAGTTCAGCAACAGACATGGACAGCTTTGTCTCCTCGGACCAGGGGGAACCATAATAATCTTTTCAATGCTCTCATAAACAACATTTACGTCAATCAGCTTAGGTTGATTGGCTAAGGTTCAATCAGGCATTCACAATAGGAGCTTCATACTCAGGGTTATACATGTTTACGAAAACTTAATGTATAGCACAAGAATTTACATGATTGTTTTTATGCAAACACAAGGGACAAAGAGAACACTCCCTCTAAGGGATGTGATTCTCAGGGGACATAGACTGGGTTACTAGGCTGCCGCTGCTTTTATGCTCGTGCAGCCTTTTCCTTTTTCGGCCTTGCTTGAGTGACTATTGATTTCGCGCTTTGAAATCCGAAAAAAGCCGGAGCATTTTCTCAGAAAAAGCATGATAATAGATATTGCAAATCTGGATCGAGAACCATGATTTTTGAATTTTTTAGTTTGAAATTTCTGACTTAAATAGTCCCTGCAAAAGCCCCTTAATCTCAGGGTCTAAATTGTTAAGTTTTCTAAAATAGTAGACGCCATGTACACCTTGTAAATGCACCAAAACGGATCGTTTTTCAGATCAAAATATACTTTAGGGCCCCGATTTATCTATTTTTAACGGCTTTGTTGGAAGTCTAAAATTGATTCTTTAGAAAGGTTCTGAAAAAGGTCGATCACCCCATAACAAAAACGCCCCCGTGTTAGCGAGGGCGTTTTATAGCTAGCTATTCGAGCCTATTGGCAGGCTTCACACTCCGGATCGTCAATCCGGCATTGAGGAGCCATCTCCTCAGAAACGGGTTTTTGAGAGCGTGAATTGTGTGTCCGTCCATAGCGAGAAGCGTCTACTGTCGATTTCTCGATTTGGCTCGCACCCAATGTGCGCAGGTAGTAGCAGGTTTTTAAACCCATTTCCCATGCGAGCATATAGAGTGAGTTCAAGAGCTTACCGCTAGGCTGTCCAACAAACAAGTTCAAGGATTGCGACTGATCGATCCACTTACCGCGAGCTGCACAAGCGCGAATCAACCATGTTTGATCGATTTCGAAGATGTCAGGGAATTGTTCAGAGATTTCAACGGGGATTTCACGAATACGGTTCACTTGACCATCAGCAGCTTTCAGCGCTTCAGCCATGTTGTCGTTCCACAAGCCGCGCTCTTCCAGCTGACGAACCAGCCAGGGGTTCACGATGGTGAATTCACCAGACAAGTTGGATGTCACGTAGAGGTTACGGAAGTTGGGTTCGATACAAGGCGTTGTTCCTGCAATGTTGGCGATAGTCGCGGTTGGAGCGACTGCCATCACGTTGGAGTGACGCATACCGTGCTTTTTAACTTTCGCTTTCAAGCTATCCCAATCCAGGCGGGAATCGCGATCGCAACGAATGCTGAGGCCACGCTCTTTTTCAAGCATCTCGATGGTATCGAGCGGGAAGATCCCTTTCGACCATTTGGAGCCTTCATAAGTTTGGTAGGCACCGCGCTCTTCAGCCAACTCGCAGGATGCTGTAATGGCGGCGTAACTGATGCGCTCAAACAGCTCGTCAGCCAACTGCAGATGCTCTTCGGAAGCGAAAGGCATTTTCAACTGGTAGAGCATTTCCTGGTAACCCATAACACCCAAACCGACTGCGCGGTGGCGACGGTTTGCGTTTTCAGATTCCTGGGTGGGGTAATAGTTGATGTCGATAACGTTATCGAGCATGCGCAAGGCCGTTTTAATGGTGACACCAATGCGCTCATCATCCAGGCTGGGAAGGCCGCCAGGAATGTCAGACGGTTTCATGTGGCGCGCCAGGTTCACGGAACCGAGGTTGCAGACGGCCGTTTCATCAGGGCTGGTGTTCAGTGTGATTTCAGTACAGAGGTTGGAGCTGTGGACAACACCAACATGATCCTGGGGAGAACGGACGTTACACGCATCTTTGAAGGTGATCCAAGGGTGGCCGGTTTCAAAAAGCATGGAGAGCATTTTGCGCCATAGAGGACGGGCTTCAATCTGTTTGCCTTCAATTAACCCGGCTTCTACATCCGCTTCGTATTGGAGGTACGCTTTTTCGAAAGCGTCACCGTAGCTGTCGTGCAGTGTTGGAACTTGCTCAGGGCTGAACAAAGTCCAATGGGCATCTGCTTTAACCCGTTTCATGAATAAGTCAGGAATCCAGTTGGCGGTGTTGATGTCGTGGGTACGACGACGCTCATCCCCAACGTTTTTACGGAGCTCAAGGAAGTCTTCGATATCGGCGTGCCAAGTTTCGAGGTAGGCACAATGAGCCCCCTTCCGTTTCCCGCCTTGGTTCACGGCAATGGCGACATCGTTATCGATTTTCAACCAAGGTACTAAGCCTTGGCTTTTGCCGTTGGTGCCGCGAATGTTGGAACCGGTCGCACGAACGGGAGTCCAGTCGGTACCGATACCGCCAGCCCATTTGGATAAACGAGCGTTATCCGCGTAGGATTTAAAGATGCCTTCAATGCTGTCTTCAACCGTGTTCAAGAAGCAGGATGCCAGCTGAGAATGCTTGGTTCCTGAGGAGAACAGAGTAGGCGTGCTGGGCAGGTAATCAAAGTCTTTAATGACGTTGTAGAACTCAATCGCACGCGCTTCGCGGTCATCTTCCATTAAGGCGAGACCCATTGCAACACGCATCCACATCCACTGGGGAAGCTCGATGACGGTTTGTGCCCGGTCACGAATCAAGTAACGATCTTTAATGATTTGAATGCCCTGGAATTGGAAGTGGCGATCCGCATCCGCGTCTAAAGCGGCTGAAAGGCGCTCTATATCAAACTTGGCGAGCTCAGGGCTAAGCAAGCCTGCTTCAATCCCTTTTTCCAGGTAAGCGGCAAAGTTATCCGTGTAGAGCTTTTGCATCTCTTCGCCACGGCTTTCGACAGGGCCGAAAACAGCTTGGTATAAGGAACGCAGCACTAAACGCGAACAAACGAACGCGTAGTCGGGGTGCTTTTCAATCAAGGCACGCGCAGAAAGAATAACGGATTCATCAATTTCTTCGGTGGTGATCCCGCTGTACCAGGATACCTGGCATCCTAAAGCGATATCGGACCAGCTTGCTCCGGGCAGGTTCGCACAGGCGCGTTGAATGACGCGGTTGATTTTATCTTCTTTAATGTTTTCCATCGTTCCGTCACGACGTTTTACAAGAATTGCGGCCATTGGATATATCCCGCCCTTTCTATTATTTAAAAACTAAAATGGAAATCTTTTTGAGTCTGGCTCAGCCGTACTGCGGATTTTGAAGCTGTTGGAAATAAGGATTTATTGATCTAAACCTTTTCCTTCTTCGGGGACTTATGGTATTTCGCAAACGTGTCGCTCTCAAACGTCTTTTTTGAAGCCATCTTCATTTTAGCATTTTGCCTTTTAAACAAGGGCCCATGTAACACATGCTAAAGCGGCGAAGAAGCCTTAAATTTAAGGCCCATCAGGATGGTGCCTGTGAGCCTCAAATCTTTCAAATGTTTTAATAATTTCGATAAATATCTTTAGGACGTATTGCAATTAGTGAATACGAGGCGCTAGGAGCGATACACCCGGAGCGTATTTAGGAAATACGTGAGGACGGTATACGACGCAGCAACGATGTAGGCGCAATTGTCAATGCGTTCTAGAAGTCGTCCCACTCGAGAGCGCCACCAGTCTGGTACTCTGTTACGCGGGTTTCAAAGAAGTTCTTGGATTTCACAAGGTCAACTGCTTCGCTCATCCATGGGAATGGGTTGGCGACTTTGAAGCGCGCCGGTAAGCCGATGGCTTGTAAACGACGATCTGCAACGTAACGCGCGTAATCCCGGAAGCTTTCCACGTTGAGTCCTAAAATACCGCGGGGCATCAACTCGCGTGCATACTCTTCTTCCAGCTCAGCAGCGCGGGCAATTTTCCGGCTCATTTTCATACGGAAGGTTTCGCCCCACAGCTCAGGTTGCTCTTGAGCGATTTGGCGAATCATGTCGATACCGAAGTTCATGTGCATGGATTCATCACGCATAATGTACTGGAATTGCTCGGCGGTACCGGGAAGCAGGTTCCGACGACGGAAGGAAACCATTGCAGCGAAAGAAGTGTAGAAGAAGACCCCTTCCATAATGACGTAGAAGTCGATGAGGTTTTCAAGGAAGGCTTGGTCGGCTTCAAAGGTACCGGTTTTGAATTCAGCACGTGTAATGTGGGCGACCAGTTCGGAGGCGAATGCATCTTTGTTATAGATGGCTCCAACGCGTTGATACATGGTGAAAATGTCGTTTTCATCCAGGCCTAAACTTTCAACGATGTATTGGTAGGCGTGGGTGTGAATCGCTTCTTCGTAAGCTTGGCGCAGCAAGTACATGCGGCACTCAGGAGAGGTAATGTGCTTGTATACCGCTAAAACCAAGTTATTAGCAACGATACTGTCAGCAGTGGTGAAGAAGCCGAGGGCAACTTTTACAACGCGGCGTTCGTCTTCAGTCAGAATAGTGCTGGAGCGCCATTGCTCGATGTCTTTTTGCATGGAAATTTCGTGGGGCAGCCAGTGGTTGGCATTGGCCGCTAGGTAGGCATCCCAAGCGAATTGATGTTTGATGGGATATAACTGCACGACATCATCTTTTCCGTTGATGATGCGGCGTTGGTTCACACGCGCTGCCATCTGTTCCGCAGGCTGGGCCATGTTATTGCTCCTTTTCGTGTGGTGCTTTCATTTTAGAACTTTTTGTCGCGCCTTTAAACCCTTTTTCAGTGTATTGGTGGATTTGCGCAACATTAAAAGCCACGCATTCATGGGGTAGGCGCTCGTTTTAAACTCTAAACTCTCAAAAGTACTGGTAATAGACAAACCTAGGGATTAAATCGGATCGTTTAGACCCTTGCGTTGGGTTAGGCACGGTATTTTAATACGGCTCTCTCAGCATTAACAATTAAACTCAAGTTAATAAACAAAGGGGACGATGCCTGTCTCCACGATCTACTCTATCACTACTTTTGCCCACGATTTGACGTTAACTTATGTAAAGCGTCCTGGATCAATTCATGAAGCCTGATGGGTCTGAGAGATCCTTCCGTTAGAAAAAAGTTAACACTGTAAACCGAAAATTTTACTTGCCAATATTGTGAAACGGACTTTTTCAAAAATAATTTTTAGAGCTTCTTCTTGTGCTTTGCCGCAGCAGTGGACTCGGTGATTCACACACTCTAGAATGGATGGCATGACATCGCCCACCCAGCAAATGAGCTTTCTCCCCCAGCCTGTCGAGACCGTATCTACGGCATCGGTGTATGTTCGGGTGCTCTTGGATGTGCATGGCAAAGGTCTGCGCGATAAAGTCTTCACCTATGCTGTTCCCGAAGAACTGAGCGATGCAATCGCTGTAGGGCAGGCAGTAATGGTTCCCTTCGGCGGACAGCCGGAGCTCCAGGGGTTTGTCGTGGAGCGCCTGGAAGGTCTCCCTGAATCCGAGCAGCATTTCAAAAAAATCCGGGAAGTCATTGAGATCGCCGATGAATCGTCGCTCTTCGATGCCGACTACTATCAATTTTTATGTTGGGTTGCGGACTATACCGCTGCGACGGTTTATCAGGTTTTAAGCTGCGCACTCCCGGCGGCCCTGTTCAAGCGTTTGGGCAAACGGGTTTCCCCGGGTCCGACCATGAAAAATGCAGAGGCCTGGCAGCAGATTCTGCTCAGTTTAAATGCACATGGGGATGCCAAAAAACGTCACGCGGATATCCGGGCTGCCAAATCGATTGCGGCTTCACTTCAAACGCGCACCGAGCAAAGCGAAGGCTATCGCCCCCGTTATCTGGCCAATCGCTGTGGCATGGCCTTGAAAGATATCAACCGCTTATTGAACTGGCTCAAGAAAAAAGACGCCGTTGTTCTGGAAAGTGACTGGAAGTCTCAAAGCGCCCCTAAAATGCAACGCATGGTCTTTGCGACTCGCCCCTCTATTCCAGCTCCACGATCTATAAATGATTCTGAATGCACGACAGTACGTCATCCCCGCGAAGGCGGGGATCCATCCGAGCAGGAAACGGATAAGCCCTTTCTGGATCACGGTTCCTTGCAGTCAATGGATTCCCGCCTTCGTGGGAATGAGGTAGACGAGCATGATGCAATCAAGGAAATTTCTTCTCATCTTAGTCCACAGCTTCCCTTGACGGCCAGACAACAGGTCATCATAGATACCCTCGCGGAAGCGGGGGATGGCGGCCTGCTGATGGTGGAACTGCTTCAACGTTTAAGAACCACGGCACCCACTGTGAAAAAATTGGCGGAATCCGGTTGGCTTCGCATTGAAGATGTCGAGCAAACACGGCACTCCCTCGGTGTTTTGCGAAATACGGTTTTTACCGCGAGTACTTTTACCTTATCGCCCTCGCAGCAAAAAGCAGTCGATACGGTTCTTACGGATGATGGTTCCGAGCATATTCCTTACCTGCTTTATGGCGTGACGGGCTCCGGTAAAACAGAAGTCTATATGAGCATGGTGCGAGAAATGCTCGCCCGTAATAAATCGGTGATGTTGCTGGTTCCTGAAATTGCACTCACGTCTCAAATTGCGCGACGTTTTGTGCGGCATTTTGGGCCGGAAAAAGTGGCGCTCTGGCACAGTAACTTATCTGATGGTGAGCGGGTGGATACTTGGCGCAAGTTACAGCTCGGGGAAATCCCAATTCTGATTGGAGCGCGTTCCGCAATTTGGGCACCGATGCCGAACTTGGGATTGATCCTCATTGATGAATCCCACGAGGGAAGCTACAAACAGGACTCTCCCGAGCCTCGTTACGATGCTCGAGTCTTGGCCCAAGAGCTGGCCACACGGATGAAGATTCCCTTGGTACTGGGCAGCGCGACACCAGATGTTGGAAGTTACCATGCGGCTCTGGATTCGGGGCGCATTCTTCACCTGCCGGATCGATTCTCTAAAACGGGTATGGCAAAGGTAGAAGTGGTGGATAGCAGCCAGGAAAAACGAGACGGAAATACCGGACCGCTGTCGCGCACTTTGAAAAATGCTATTGCCGAAAATTTAAAGGCCGGGGATCAAAGTATTATCTTCCTCAACCGGCGTGGCTTTTATACGGTGATTCAATGTGTCACTTGCGATTACACGTTTCAGTGCGAACACTGCGATGTTTCGTTGACTTTCCATAGGGCGAAAAATAAAGTTTGCTGCCATTACTGCGGGTACGAAGGAGATAGGCCTGTCTTTTGTCCGGTCTGTGCGAGTTCCGAGTTGAACCATACGGGCTTGGGAACGCAACGCCTGGAAGACGAAATCATCAAGCATTTTCCGGAAGCACGCGTTCTGCGCCTGGACGGCGATATTATGCAGCGCAAGAATGCCCATATCGATATCTTTGAAGCCTTTTCCAATGGTGAGGCGGATATTCTCATCGGCACTCAAATCGTGGCGAAAGGCTTGGATGTCGCCAATGTCACTTTGGTTGGCGTTTTAAATGCAGATGCCTCTTTTGCCCTACCGGATTATAAATCCTCGGAACGCGGCTTTCAGTTGTTGACTCAGGTGGCAGGCCGTTCGGGTCGGGGTACTAAGGCGGGTCGTGTGATATTGCAGGCAGTGCAAGTCAGCCATCCGGTCTTGCGGCATGCGGCCGCTCAAGATTATCTACGTTTTTATGAAGATGAAATTTCCCAGCGTCAGCTCTTGGGTTTTCCGCCTTATTCACAGCTATTCCGCTTTATTGCGAGTGGCATTAATGAAAAAACCACGCAGAATTACATTAATGCGGCTTCTTTACACTTAAAAGATAAAGTGAAGGAAGCGGGCTTAGAAGGTAAAATAACGCTCATGGGTCCCGCGCCCTGTGTGCTGCCCCGCATTCGAGATCGATTCCGGTATCATTTATTAGCCAAGAATTTTGCTGGCGATGCGGGGCATCGATTGATTTGTGACTTTTACCGGCATGCGCTGGACACTGCGCTCCCGGAAGATTTAAACTGGCTTGTAGACGTTGATGCGCAAAGTCTTCTATAGAGGAATTTTTTATGTTTGATCCCGCTCACCCCAATGCTGAAACCACCGAATCTGTTGTGGTTGCACGCTTACGTGAAAAATTACAAAAAGCCCTGGAAGCGGAACGCGTCGATATTATCGATGAAAGCTGGAAGCATGCAGGCCACGTTGCGATGGCGGGTGTAACCCCGGAAGCAACCCATTTACACATTACCGTTGTATCTCCTCGTTTTAATGGGGTTCCTTTGATTGATCAGCACCGTATGGTCAACGATGTTTTGAAAGAAGCACGTGAAACCCATTTGCATGCGTTGCAACTGAAAACAGTGCCGAGTTCTCAGGCAGTTTAGAATTTACCAATTTCTAATATAGAGAGGCATTTTTCATGGCTGAATGGCTCGCCTCCCTTCCCTTATCGGTAACCTTTACGCCTCCGTTCTGTCCGGAGCATCACTTGCCCATGCGTTTGGAAGGTTCCGGTAAAAAGTTCCATTGGAGCTGTCGGGATGAGCACTGTGCCATGACCGGGGCCTTTAGTGGCGTTGTTCCGCAATGCCCGGTGCACAAGCAAAGCTTGCTGCTTCGGGGTAGCGGACTCCAAAAAATGCTGGCTTGTTCGCAAGCCAAAACCGAACGCTGTCCGGTTCAGGTCACTGTTCATATTGAAAAACTCTTTGCTCCGTCTCCCAATAGTTCCTACGCCTCTTTACCGCTGCATGCGTCAGAAGCGATTACGCTCGGAGAATCGGATACGGATGGCTTAGTTCAACAGCGCTTGGAAGGTTTGGGTTTCGATTTTGTGTCCTTACAATCCAAAACGAAAAAGCCCAAACGCAAGTTGCACCCGGTGGCAGAAATTTCACAAGTGTCGATGAAGAGTGCCTTTGTTTCTTCACCGCTCCCCAAAGGGAGAGGGGATATGACCATTGGGAATGATCATGATTCTGACAATGCGCCTTCAGAATGGATGCAAGCCGTAATGCCTAAAACGCCTTATCGGGTTAAAGAGCTAACCCAGCTGATTCAATCCACGCTACAGGAACACCCGGTACTCGGGAAATCGGTTGTCGTGGAAGGGGAACTCTCTAACGTCAAACGTTCTTCTCGGGGACATATCTACTTCACACTGAAAGATGAAGATGCCTCCATTGGCGGGATTCTTTGGGCGGGCGTTGCGAGTCGCTTGAATTTTGATTTAGCGGATGGCCAAGCGGTTTACTTAACCGGGAAGTTGGAAATCTACGGAAAATCCGGCACTTACTCTTTGGTGGCTAGTAAATTAGAACCCGTGGGTATGGGTGCATTGCAGCTGGCCTTTGAGCAAATTAAAGCTCGCCTGGAAGCGGAAGGCCTCTTTATGGAGGACTTCAAAAAGCCTTTACCCGAATATCCCGCGCGGATTGGTTTGATTACCTCTTCCACGGGTGCCGTCATTCACGACATGCTGCGGGTCATTCGCCGGAAAAATCGTTTTATGGATGTTTTGTTATACCCGGTTAAGGTGCAAGGGGCCGGCGCTGCGGATGACATTGCACGTGCTATTACCGAATTAAACCACTCGGATTACAATCTGGATGCCCTTATTGTGGCTCGGGGTGGCGGTTCCTTTGAAGACCTTTTCTGCTTTAGTGAAGAATCTGTGGTGCGAGCCGTATTCAACAGTCGTTTACCGATTGTCACCGGAATTGGACATGAGCCGGACTTCTCCCTGGCAGATGCCGCAGCCGATTATTCAGCTTCCACACCTACTGCAGCTGCCGATTGGTTAACACCCGATGCACAGAAGATTGTAGAAACCTTGGACGATAATCTTCAGGAGCTGATGCAGGGGGTTATTGCCCATCTTCAGTACTATGAACGCAGCTTGGATGATGATTCCAGTCGTTTAGTCGAGCTCTACGAGCGGCGTTTAGATACCGCTGCATCTGATTTGGATCGATTAACCCAAACCTTATTGCAGGGAGCAGATGCGTACTTCCTGCGCCAAGTGGATCGTTTAGGGCACTTGGCCTCGAACCTGGATGCCTTTAATCCACTCCAGACACTGGGGCGTGGCTTTGCAATTGCAACCGGCGTAAATGAGAAAGTGAATCAGGTCATTTACTCCGTGGAACAAGTAAAAGAAGGCAGCGAATTATCGCTTCGTTTAAGTGATGGTCGTTTGACGGCGCGTGTTTTATCCTGTGAAAAACTCCCTCTTGCAGAACAAGGGGAGTCATCACTGTAACGGGCTTATAGTTTGAATTGAACCAAGCAACTGTTGATAGCAGGGGTATTATTCAAAATTTATTGAATATTTTCATACCCGGGAAGTCTTGGCTCTTTTACGCCGAGGTTATCTGAAATTCGGTATCCTAAGTTGTAAACATCAGTGTGATCCATGTCTGGGTATGCGGCATGAGCACTTTCATGAGCTAAAACACTAATATTTCCGGTTGCGTTGTCATCTATTTCAACGTAAGGAGCCTTATTGCTTGCCAAATGTGTTAATCCGGCCGTCCCTCCATCCAGAGGTTTAATGCCAAAGGTTGTCCCTTTATTTAACGCATCGCGTAATACTTTTGCGCCTTCGGGATCCGATGCAACTTTTTTTAGAGTTGCGGCGAGTTGCTGATTACCACCTGTCGCTTTTTGAATATCAGCATCGCTAACAATGGAGTTGGCATCATTGCTTTCTGCAGTTTGGGGGGTGTTTGTTAAGGTAAATGGGCTTTTTGCTCCGCTGGCAGGCGGAGTAGCGGTTGCTTCTTGTCCACCAAAAATGCCACGACCTTCGAATGTGTCGGCACTTTGGGTTGCAGTACCTCCGCCGCCATGACAACCGCCTCCTCGGCCTTGAACTGTGCCTTCAGTGGCGGCAGCTTTCGTTTTATCGGCAGCTTGTGCTTGTCCGGTTTTTTGCATATCAAAACTACGGCCAGAAGATGGCCCAAAACCATGGGTTCGCATGTGTAATTTCCCCGCTAATAAATGCTCTCGCGTTTCTCGTGTTTCAAGGGTTGGGTTGGGATGCTAGAAGGATAAAAATGAATACAAGATTATAAAAACAATAATTAAGGTTTAATTGTCTCCTCTTACCCACTTCAAATTTTGAAACGACTTATAAAAGACTTGGAAGCGTTTCTAAAATCCTGAAGAAGCGCTTAAATTTCTTTCTAAAGTATGCTGAAAAAGAGCGTTTACCGCATAAAACTAGTGATTCGCTTGGTATTATCTACTATTTCTTCTGAGTCGATTAATGCTACCGTTATAGCTAACAAAGCACTTCCAAGGAGTGATTTATAAATGAAAGAATCCCCTTCTAAAGAACCACTAAACTTTAGCGACTCTTCTAAAGCTTTAGAGGATATTGTCGAGCGTTTTCGCCGCGAAACCCTACCGCTGGAAACCGCATTGGCCTTGTTTGAAAACGGTGTGGGTCATGTCAAAATATGCCAGGGGAAATTATCCCAAACCCGTGGACGTGTTGAAGAGCTCGTCAAAAGCTTGCAAGTCGATGGCGAAATTGCCACCCGCCCCTTTGGTGAATAGTTTTTAGCCTATGCCGAGCGTTCTTTGCTGAAGATAAGGCTGAGTCGCATTACTTTGAGTGGCTTGCAAGAGTAAGGCTTCCATTTCCTGAATGGCACCCTTATGCGGGGTAACGCTGTTGATTTTGGAAAGAAGGCTATTATTGCCGTGGGCAGCAGAAATTGCCTTGCTTTTGGTTTGCTCGAACTCTTGTTTCTTGCTTGCGCCGGCCTGCTGAGTGCCGCTGCTGGACTGACTTAGATTAACATTGTTCATATCCATACAAGAAATCCCTATGATCATCGATTGCCTGTATGGGTTTATCGTCATATATTTCAATTTCTTGCGTTGGATTCTTCAATTGCTTAACCCCTCAAACAAAGCGGAGTTTCACCTTGGCTACAGCGAAATACAGTTTGAAAAACCCCGTGGAACGTCGCCGATTCAAACTGGCTTTGAACGCCCTCTCCGATTTTGGTTGGGCTGAAAAGAAAGAGCAATACTGTGATTATCGCTTGGATGGCACCGGTGCCGGTGGCTGGATACGCGCAAAACAGTTCACGAACGGAACGCTTTACCTGGAAGCCAGTGATGAGAACCATTTATCAATAATGACATCCCTGATCGATTCCCCTGGTACCGCTCCAAAATCCGTCTCAAGTACCATCAGCGCGACGAAAACGACGACAACGCCGCAGCAGTTCGTTGCCGGGAAGTCTACAGGTTTAATCAATATCTCCGGCGACTATATTGGAACGGATGAGTCTGGTAAGGGTGACTATTTCGGACCTTTGGTCATTGCAGGTGTGCATATCAATGATGAACAGGCTAAATCTTTGGTAGCGGTCGGGGTTATGGACAGTAAAAAGCTGACTGATGCAAAGATTGATTCCCTGGTTTCCAAAATCTACAGTGTGGTCGGAGAAGAAGCGATTGCCAGTGTTGAGCTGGAGCCGACTCGCTATAACGCCATGTACGCGCAATATAAATCCAGTGGAAAAAACCTGAATCACTTACTAGCCTGGGGCCATGCCACGGTAATGGAAGCCTTATTGGAACGTTTCCCGGATTGTAAGCAAGCCATTGCCGACCAGTTTGGGAATGAGCGTTACATCTTGTCTCAGCTGCAAACGCGGGGCCAGGCGATTCATTTGCAACAAACGCCTCGTGCGGAAGCCAATATCGGGGTTGCAGCAGCCAGTGTGATAGCCCGTTGGCGCTTTGTTCAGAATATACGGGTACTCTCTGAGCGCTTTGATATGGATTTACCTTTGGGTGCGGGTCCGCATGTTAAAAGTGCCGCCCGGCGTTTCAAAATGCGTTATGGGGAATCAGAACTCAGCAATGCCGTCAAGTTACATTTTAAAACCACAGCAGAGCTTTAGGCATACATCAATCCCGACGTATCTATAGGTTTTAAATTCTTGGCTTTCAAAGCATAGTTTTGCTTTTCTTTGAGGAATAGTAGTGCTATGCGTATAATGGAATGGCCTTTATTCATAAGGAGAAAACCATCCCCATGTCCCCCCAGTCCAGCTCGGCTGATTTCCCGCTCAAAGCTCCTGCTCATCGTTTAAGCAAGCTGCCAACCTATGTGTTTGCAGAACTCGATGAATTGAAAGCGGCGGCGCGAGCGCGTGGCGCGGACTTGATTGATTTAGGCATGGGTAATCCCGACCGTCCGACTCCGGCTCCTATTGTGGAAGTGATTGCAAACGCTGTTCGCAACCCTGCTAATCATGGCTACCCCATGTTTAAAGGAAAGCCTGAGTTTCGTCAGGCTGCTGCGGATTGGATGAAGCGTCGCTATGACGTAACCTTGGATCCGGAGACTGAAGTTCAGGCTTTGATCGGCTCCAAGGAAGGTCTCGCCCATTTAACCTTTGCCTATGTGGATACGGGCGATATCAGTATCGTTCCTTCTCCCTATTATCCCGTTCACAGTCGGGCAAGCTGGATTGCGGATGCCGATGTGCATCACCTTCCGCTGACGCCGGAAAATGGTTTTTTACCGGATATCGATAGTATTCCGGATGAAGTGGCGAAAAAGGCCAAGATTTTCTTTGTCAGCTTTCCGAACAATCCCACTGCCGCCGTTGCGGACTTTGCTTTTTACGAAAAGCTGGTAGCTTACTGCAAGCATTGGGGAATCGTTATTGCCAGTGACTTAGCCTACGGTGAGATTGCTTACGAAGGTTACAAACCGCCAAGTGTTCTGAGTATTCCTGGTGCGAAAGATGTCGCGGTTGAGTTCCACTCGTTCTCTAAAAGCTTCAATATGGCCGGTTGGCGTGTTGGTTTTGCGTGTGGAAACGCACAAGTTATTAAGGCGCTCTACTCGCTTAAAACAAACCTTGATTACGGTTTAAACTCTGCGATTCAAGATGGTGCGACCTATGCGTTGAACCATGCGGAAGAGTTCTTGCCAGAGATCATTGAAACGTACCGACGTCGTCGTGACTTGGTTGTGGATGGCTTCAACCGTTTGGGTTGGAACATTAGCAAACCTAAAGCGACTATGTATGTGTGGTTGCCGATCCCTCCCGGCTTTGAGGATTCTAAAAGCTGGTGTAAGCACCTGATTGATACCGCAGATGTTGTGGTAACACCGGGCATCGCTTTTGGTGATTCCGGCGACACCCATTTCCGAGTTTCTCTGGTTTCTCCCGAAGAAACCTTGAAAAAGGCGTTAGAACGTTTAGAAAAAAATGGCATACGGTACAATGCATGAGCGGTTTTGATTTGAGCGCTGGTGGAAAAACCTATCTGGTAACAGGTGGCGCGGGCTTTATTGGCTCCCATGTTGTGGAAGCGTTATTGGCTCGTGGTGCACAGGTTTTGGTTGTTGATGATTTCAATGATTATTACGAGCCGGCTATCAAAGAAAGCAATTTAGCTCAAGCTTTAGAAAATCCGCGTTTTCGACTGTATCGGACGGATATTCGCTCGATACAGTCGTTACGGGAAATTTTTGAAGCACATGGTGCTGATATTGCTACCGGTGGAATTATCCATCTGGCGGCGCGAGCAGGGGTAAGGCCTTCTCTTAAAGAGCCACGTTTATACCTGGAAACCAATGTAACGGGGACGCTTAATTTACTCGAATTGGCACGTGAATACGGCATTAAAAAGTTCGTTTTTGCGTCGTCCAGCTCTGTTTATGGCGATAGCCCTGAGCGGGTTCCATTCACAGAAACCCAGGATGTTTCCCGACCTGTTTCTCCCTATGCCGCCACCAAGGCCATGGCAGAGAGCCTGTTGCATAGTTATAGCCATTTATACGGTATCCAAGTCGTAGCATTGCGCTTTTTTACAGTCTACGGACCCCGGCAACGACCTGATTTGGCAATTCATAAATTCACCCGCCTAATTGATCAAGGCTTACCGCTCCCCATGTTTGGTGATGGTTCCACGCGTCGAGATTACACTTATATTGACGATATTTTGCAAGGCGTATTGGCTGCTGTGCGATACGATGCTTCTCCTTTCGAGGTGTTTAACCTTGGGGAATCTCAAACAACCAGTTTGGCGGAATTAATCGGCTTGCTGGAAGAAATTTTGGGTAAGAAAGCACTGATTGAATCGCACACGCTGCAAGTGGGAGACGTGCCAATTACATTTGCTGATATCTCAAAAAGTCATCGATTATTGGGTTATAATCCCACTACTCTTATTAGCAAAGGTCTTCCACTCTTCGTGAACTGGTACCAATCCAGTCATCAATTAGTGTTATAAAAGGTATATTAGTACCGTCTAAACTCCTATTGATGCCTTCTTTCCTCTTCGAAACAACTCTGAAACCTCTGGTGACTCGCTGTATCCTCAAAAGGTTAAGCTTCGTGAATACGAACTCAATGGTTTATATATATTCAGCTTAATGATTTCACAGGGTAGTGTTTTTGATCTCAGCACTATCGGTGTAAGATATGGCTTGGTTGATTACTAGTATGACGGGTATTGTTCAAGCAAATAAATAAGTTGCTGTGTTTTATCTAAACACGGGTCCAAGAATCTGACTGTCTCGTCGCCCCTACTCGAGTTTTTATCTTAGATACCCCAAAAGATTTCTACAAATGTTTGGCTTATAAGGGTTTTACCCTTATTCAATTTTGTCTCACTGAACCCAATGGAGAATTTTTAGTGAAAGTATGCGTCGTTGGTACAGGCTATGTTGGCTTGGTGGCAGGTACCTGTTTAGCAGAAATGGGCAACACAGTATTTTGTGTTGATAACAATCTTGAAAAAGTTGAATCTCTCCGTCGTGGGGAAGTTCCGATTTACGAACCCGGCTTAGAAGAGTTGATTCGGGCCAACACCAAAGAAGAGCGCTTATTCTTCACCAATGATTTAGCGGATTCCGTTAAACAAGCCCAAGTCTGCATTATTGCAGTCGGTACGCCTGAAAAAGAAGATGGCTCTGCTGATTTATCAGCTGTACTTGCAGTTGCCTGCTCTATTGCTCAGTCAATGGACGGTTACCGCGTTATTGTTACGAAAAGTACCGTTCCCGTGGGTACTGCAGATAAAATCCGCGCGATTGTTTCTGAAAACACCTCACACGACTTCTCCGTCGTTTCCAACCCTGAGTTCTTGAAGCAGGGTGCTGCTGTGGATGACTTCTTGAAGCCGGATCGTGTTGTTATCGGTGCGGATAGCTCGCAAGCCTTCGATATTATGAGAGATCTATACTCTCCCTTCTTGCGGACCGGCAACCCCATCATCAATATGGATATTCGCTCCGCTGAGATGACAAAATATGCTGCAAACGCCTTCTTGGCGACCAAAATCTCCTTTATTAACGAGATTGGTTCTTTGTGCGAAAACGTGGGCGCTGATGTTCAAATGGTTCGTATCGGTATTTCAACCGATGAGCGGATTGGCTCTCAGTTCCTCTTCCCAGGCTTAGGTTATGGTGGCTCTTGCTTCCCGAAAGACGTTAAAGCATTGATTCAAACGGGTCGTAACTACGGCCAAACCATGAAAATCCTGGAAGCTGTTGATGAGAAGAACGATCAACAACGGATCGATTTCTTGGATAAGATTCTGGCTTATTTCAAAGGTGATGTAAAAGGTAAAACCTTTGCACTTTGGGGCTTGGCATTCAAACCCAGAACCGATGATATGCGTGAAGCGCCAAGCCGGATGCTCATTGAAGCCTTGTTAGAGCGTGGTGCCGTTGTTCAGGCTTATGATCCAAAAGCTGTTGATACTGCAAAACGCTTATGGGGCGATAAAATTCAGTATTGTGCGACTTCTTATGAAGCGTTAAAAGCTGCTGACGCGCTCTTGTTGGTTACGGAATGGAACGAGTTCCGCCGTCCCGACTTCGATAAAATGCGTGGCTTAATGAACCATCCTGTTATTTTCGACGGTCGTAACCAATACGAAATCGAACGGATGGGTCCCAGAGGTTTCGATTACTTCTGTGTAGGACGGAGCGCTAGTTTCGATGCCCCAAAGCCCCTAACTGAAAATGCAATGGCAGGTCAACGATGAAACGTGTTTTAGTAACCGGTGGCGCTGGCTTTATCGGTTCTCATTTAATTGAACGCTTATTGGAGCGTGGTAACGATGTTATCTGTCTGGATAACTTTTTTACTGGCAGTAAGCAAAACATTGTCCACTTGCTAGATAATCCCTATTTCGAGTTGATTCGCCACGACGTTGTCGAGCCAATTTTGCTTGAAGTGGATGATGTCTATAATCTGGCGTGTCCCGCGTCTCCTGTTCACTACCAATACAATCCGGTGAAAACCATTAAAACCAATGTATTGGGAACCATTAATATGTTGGGATTGGCGAAACGGACTCATGCCCGTTTGTTCCAAGCTTCAACATCCGAAGTCTACGGTGATCCCGAGCAACATCCTCAGAGAGAGGATTACTGGGGTCACGTTAACCCGATTGGCATTCGTAGTTGCTACGATGAAGGTAAACGTGTAGCAGAAACTCTCTGCATGGATTACCACCGCCAAAATAAAGTGCCCGTCAAACTGGTTCGTATTTTCAATACTTACGGACCCCGTATGGCAATCAACGATGGGCGTGTGGTCAGCAACTTTATCGTTCAAGCATTGCGGAACGAGCCGATTACCATTTATGGCGAAGGCCAACAAACCCGTTCTTTCTGCTATGTAGACGATTTGGTTGCGGGTTTCCTCGCGATGATGGATAAAACCGGCGATGATTTCGCAGGTCCCGTTAATATCGGAAACCCCGGTGAATTTACGATTCGTGAGCTGGCTGATAAAGTCATTCAGCTGACGGGATCTAGTTCAACAATCAAGAAATGTCCATTGCCTCCTGACGATCCGACGCAACGTCGTCCAGATATTAGCCTGGCGAAGGAAAAACTGGGTTGGGAACCGACCATTCATCTGGAAGAAGGCTTGAAGAAGACAATTGCTTACTTTGATGAACAATTGAAAAAAGGTTAATAAGCCTAATTTCATTTAATTTTCAAAAGGGATGGTACATTAGTGCCATCCCTTTTGATTTGGAAGCTGTAAAATCCCTACATAAAAAAGTAGCCTGCCGAGGTGGTCGGCAGGCATTGAAAAGATGGTTGGGAAATAGGAATAGAAAATAAGTAGTAGGAAGTAGAAATAGGGATGGGGGAGTGAACTTTTAAGCGACCTGTTGACCTTGGTAAAAGAGGTATTGGCTTTGAAGTGGGGTCAAGGTTGTAGGTTGGGTTGTGTTGAAGTAAACGCCACCGGGAGGAGTGTAGGAAGCGTCGCGGTCGTTGTAGGCGTTTAAGTCGAGAATTTGGGAAGCGGTTAAGGTGTTGGACAAAAGCGCTTGTTTAACTTGGTCGTTGATGGGGAGTGCGGTGAGCTCTTCTGTTGAAAGGGGCCGAGTTTGCAGTGTTTGCAGTGCGCTTATGGTACTGTTTTTTGCAGCTGTGGTTTGGGTACGGGTTGTACTGAAGCCTGTTTTGTCGCTGATTGAATCTAAAGTTGTATTTTGGCCTCTGAGTGCTTGAAGAAGAGCAAAGGACTGGAGGTTTTGTGGATTTGCAGAGCTGTTAGCGCTGATAAGAGCTACTTGAGCCGTAGCGCTGTCAGCTGAATTAGGGTCTAAGTCTGCGATTTGGCTTACTAAATCTTGGTTGTTGAGGTCAGTTGTGCTTCCAGGAGTTGCCAATTCGGAGGCAATGCTGCTTTGAGCTGTGGTAATATCGCTATCGCTTGCGGTGCTGAGGTTGCTAATACCGGAAGAAGAAGAGGAACCTGATGAGGAAGAGCTACCACTGCTGGAGCTTGTTCCTGAGCCGGATGTAACACCAGCGTTTTGCATTACGTTTTGCATCATTTGCATCATCATTGAAATCATGGTCATCATCATTTGCATCGTGTCGGTATTGGTGACTGATGTACCAGTGGTGGTTTGGTCTTGGCTTGCAGTGTTGGACTTAGTGCAGCCCGTGTGTAAGGTGTTGAAGTTAGTGGTATCAAAGCTGGGTGGGTAGTTGTAGCTGGAGGAATAGTTATTATTGCTAGAGCTGTAGCCAGGAGCGTAGTGGTTGTTAGAAGCGCCGGTGGAGAAGTTGGAGCCGTAGTTAAATAATGGGGAAGAAAAGTTATTATTGAAATTCATCTGTCTATCCCTTCCATCTCGTTTATCACGATTGCTTATTTTCTATACTTTAATAAACAAATTTATTTCCGTATTATTGCCTTGATATATCCAATATTAAGAAATATTTACAAATTGCTTTATTGAAACCCGATTAATAGAGAGATTGGTTTTTGTAAGGACAGCATTCTTCTTAGCCCAGTTGAGGCAGTGATTGTGCTAAGATAACCCCTTTGTTTCGTGTCTATTACCGTTAAGGACGTGAGTATTGATGTTGGCACTTGAGCATACGGATTCATCCAATAAATTGTCATCTGCACCTTTTGAAATCCGTCCTTTGTCGATTCCCGATGTGCTCTGTATTACGCCTCGATGCTTTGAAGATGAACGGGGTTTCTTTAGCGAAACGTATAAGGCCAGTGCTTTTGAGGCGCTCGGTATTAGAGAATCCTTCGTTCAGGATAATCACTCTCGTTCCGTGAAAAATGTCCTTCGTGGCCTCCACTTTCAATATGCACCCAAGGCACAAGCCAAATTAGTGCGCTGCATCGTGGGTCAAATTTTAGATGTCGTCGTCGATATTCGCCCGTACTCCCCTACCTTTAGACAGTCTACGACCCTGGTTTTAAGTGCTGAAAATAGACACATGCTTTATGTGCCTGCAGGTTTTGCTCATGGATTCTTAACGCAGAGTGCTATAGCAGAAATCGTCTATAAAACCTCTAACGAGTATTCACCCGAGCTGGACGCAGGCATTTTATGGAACGATGCAGAACTGCAAATTGATTGGCACTTGGATGAAGAGCCGATTCTTTCCGCGAAAGATGTTCAAATGCCTACCCTAAATGCTTTGCTTAAAGAAGGCCGCCTATCGTGATGAAGCTGCTGGTAACCGGTGGGGCAGGGTTTATTGGTTGTAACTTTATCCGACTTATTCTTTCAAAATATCCTAATTATCAGGTGGTGAATCTGGATGCACTTACATATGCAGGCCATCCTGAAAACTTGGCGGATATTGCGAATCATCCCCACTATCGCTTTATAAAGGGCGATATTACGGATGCTGAATTCTTAGCACAGTTATTTGCGACCGAATCCTTTGATGCCTGTCTTAACTTTGCAGCTGAAAGTCATGTGGATCGCAGCATTCTAGATGCCAACCTGTTTGTAAAAACCAATATTTTAGGAACGAATCTTTTATTACAGGCCTGCCGTCAGGCCAAAATTAAACGGTATATTCAGGTTTCAACAGATGAAGTCTACGGGAGTTTAGGACCGGAAGGTTTATTCACAGAAGAAACTCCTGTATCACCCAATAGCCCTTACTCTGCTAGTAAGGCTTCTGCCGATCTCTTTGTGAAAGCTTACTTTGAAACCTATCAGTTCCCTGCCATGATCACCCGTTGCTCCAATAATTACGGGCCATATCAGTTTCCTGAAAAACTGATCCCCCTCTTTATATTGAATGCCATGCAGGGTCAATCGGTTCCGGTTTATGGGGATGGTCTGAATGTACGGGACTGGATTTTTGTAGATGACCATTGCCGTGCGATTGATCGGGTTCTTCATCATGGTCAATTGGGTGAAGTCTATAATATCGGTGGTAATAACGAGCGTACAAACTTAGAAATTACACACCACATTCTTCAACAACTGGATAAACCAACAAGTCTAATTATGCATGTTACGGATCGTCTTGGGCATGATCGTCGCTATGCAATTGATAATGCCAAAATTAAGAGAGACTTAGGCTGGGAACCTGAAGTTGTGTTTGAAGAAGGCCTCAATCAAACGATTGCCTGGTACCGTCAAAATAACGCATGGATCCGACAGGTGACTTCCAAAAATTAACTGCTTGGCTTATTCTTGCTCAGCTGCTCTTTCAGTAAGATAGACCGTCTAGTCAATAAACGGCTTTACACATCGCCATAGATTTTGATAAGCATCTGAAAGTTGATGCTTATCCCGCTATAATCTCTACTAGATGTATTGGTAGAATTCTTTTTGCTTTTAATCGAAGGTCTAAATAAGTACATGATAGCTTCGCTTTGAAGCATATTGCGCTTTTTAGGGTGATGATAGCGAATAGAGTGTATGCCTTACTAGCCCATTTTGTATGATTAGCCAGCTTTATGCTTAAAAAGCGAGACCTTTTCTATGTCAGTATTGTCATCCAAACCCTCATCAGGTGATGCGATTGCTTTCACTCAGCAAGAAATACCCAAACAAGAACCTATCCAACAAGAACCGTCCAAAAAAGATCAACTCTCTCCTTCTTACGCGCCATCGTCAGCACTGATAGATAAATTGCGTGCTTGTTACGAACAACCATTCTCAGAGTTGATTTTCCAGGCACAAGAAATTCAGCGGCGTTTGCACCCTGGTCATACCATTCAACTGTGCACGCTTGCCAATATTAAGTCCGGCAACTGCCCGGAAGATTGCGCTTACTGCCCTCAAAGCGCTCGTTATAATACGGGTATCGAAACTTGGGATTTACCGGAAGTATCGGAAATTCGTGAACAAGCGTTGGCAGCAAAAGCCAATGGCTCGACGCGGCTTTGCATGGGTGCCGCGTGGCGCACACCGCCCCATCAAAAGGCATTTAATCGGGTGCTTGAGCTCGTTCGTACGGTTTCGGATGAAGGGATGGAAGCGTGTGTCACTTTAGGTATGCTGAATGCTGAACAAGCGGTTGCTTTGAAGGAAGCGGGCTTAACGGCGTATAACCACAATATTGATACGGCTCCCGATTTTTACCCTGAAATTATTTCCACGCGGACTTTGGCTGATCGTATTCAAACTATCCAGAATGTGGCGAATGCCGGTATTTCAGTTTGTTGTGGCGGTATTGTGGGAATGGGTGAAACGGTTGAACAACGTTTAAGCTTTTTAGGCACATTATATGAACTGGAAACACCTCCCGAGTCGATTCCAATCAACTGTTTGGTTCCAGTAGAAGGGACACCTTTAGCTGAACAAAAGCCCGTTGATTCGATTGAGTTGGCACGCATTATTGCGGTTGCGAGAATATTCTTTCCAGAGGCGAGAATTCGACTTTCAGCCGGTCGTTTAACGATGAGTGATGAAACTCAGACACTTTGTTTCTTGGCGGGAGCCAATTCCATTTTTTCGGGTGAAAAATTGCTAACAACAGACAACCCTGGTGATGTTAGGGACCATGCTCTCATCAATAAACTAGGAATGGTTGTCGAGCATTAATCACCTTTCTATGTCTCTGCACTGATTTAAAAGGAATAATGGTTATGACAACAGATCCGATGGGTTTTGGTAAAACATACGGTGCTCATACTTTAGGCACGCTTACAGGTGGTGTCGTTGCAGTTCCTTCAGGAATGGGGATTTATGAGCTTGCAAAATCCCAGCTGATGAAAAGAAAATTAGCAGCCCCTCCCGGCTATATGACCGATGAATTTCAAAAAAGAATCACCAAAAGCGTTTCTACGGGATTGAAGGATCATCAAATCCGTAACCTCAAAATAATTGCAGCGATTTATGCTGTTCCTGTCGCTCTCAGCTTAATATACAAAGTCGTTAAAAAAAGCATGGATACAGGCCGCAGTAAATTGGCTTTTGGCGTTCAACAGGTGGGTGAAAAAGCTGCAAACAATCTTAAAGAAGCGACTCACCAATCTGCTTTGGTAATTACGCCTGAACACAAGTAGAAAAATTTAATAAGAACTGGTTCCGTGGAAGGCTCCGCGCATCATTTGCTGTAGCTCGGTTGGATTACCAGACGTTTTAATGGCCTCTTCAGCTGTTACAAACTGGTTCTGGTAAGCACGATAAAGAGCGTGATTTAAGCTGCGAACGCCTTCTAGTTCTCCACCGTTGAGCATTTGGTAAATTTCACCCATCTCATCACGCTGAATATAGTCGCGAATGGCAGGGGTTACTTCCATAATTTCAGCAACGGCTAAACGGCCAGAGCCTTCGGACTTTTTCACTAAACGTTGTGAAATAACGCCCATCAGAATTTCTGAAAGCTGGTTTCGGATTGGCTCACGGGCATGCGGTTCAAAAGCGTTAATAATACGGTTAATGGTTTGAACCGCATCAATCGTATGTAGGGTGGAAAAAACAAGGTGACCCGTTTCTGCCGCATGCATGGCTGCCATAATCGTTTCAGTGTCTCTCATCTCACCAATGAGTAGTACGTCAGGGTCTTGCCGGAGGGCGTATTTAATACCGCTGGGGAATGAATCCGTATCTAAGCCAAGTTGGCGTTGCGTAATAACGGATTGCTCGTTGTGATACAAGTACTCAACGGGATCTTCGAGGGTAACAATATGCTTCTTTTGATTACGATTAATCGTATTGAGCATCGCTGCAAGTGTTGTGGATTTCCCTGATCCTGTCGGGCCTGTTAAAAGAACTAAGCCTTTGTTGAGCTCCGTGAAACGGTGAATAACAAGGGGATGCCCTAAGTCTTCAATGGTGGGGATACTCAGTGGAATAAGCCGCATAACGACCCCGAGGTGACCCATCTCATAGAAAAAGTTCACACGGAAACGAGCCATGTTTTCCAGGTGGTAGCTTAAGTCAAAATCAGTTCTGTTTTTGAGCCGAGGAACAAGCTTTTCCGGGATCATTCGTCTAGCAAAGCTTTGGATGGTAGCTTCACTAAGAACGGGCAGCTTGGTGATAATCATATCGCCGTCTTTCCTCATGACGGGAGGATAGCCTGCACGAAGGTGAATGTCAGATATGCCCTGAGCGACAGCAAGCTTTAAAAAGCCATCTAAATCGATTCCTACGTCATCGGTTGCTGTCCGAGGTGCAGAATCAAACGAACTGGTTGGTGTTGGATCGTATTGGTTTTGCATCATATCATTTTTTACCCAATCACTCATTTCCGCAAGACTATTTTTTGGCTCGAAATAGATAAAAAAATTGCCTCACAAACCAAGAATAGCTCTCTAAAATAGTAACATTTTTAAAGAGCTATTCTTAATTTTATCTTGTTTTTCAACTGTATGCGTGAGCGGCACACGGTACGGAGAAAGAATTTTATTTGAGGCTCGTCAGGCCATTTCTGAAGTAGGGTAGCAACGCTTTCGGCAATGCAACTTCATCATTGCTGACTTGATAGTTTTCCAGGATGGCTGCCAGTGTTCGCCCAACTGCCAGACCGGAGCCATTCAGGGTATATACGAAGTCCGGTTTTGCAGTTGCATCCGCTCTGTATTTTAAACCGGCTCGGCGAGCTTGAAAGTCAGTGAAAAGACTACAGCTTGAAATCTCACGGTAAACGCCTTGAGCAGGCATCCAAACTTCGATATCGAAACAACGAGCGGCAGAGAATCCGATATCACCTGCACACAGTTCAATCACGCGGTAAGGGAGTTCCAGAAGTTGGAGAATACGCTCGGCATCAGACAGTAGTTTTTTATGTTCGGCTTCGGCGTCCTGAGGTTGAACTAATTTTACCAATTCCACTTTGTCGAATTGGTGCTGACGAATCAATCCACGTGTATCTTTTCCGGCACTACCGGCTTCTCTTCGGAAACAGGGGGTGTAAGCACAGAAAGACATGGGGAGCTGCTCTGCACTAAGAAGTTCCCCGGCATACAGGTTGGTTACAGGGACTTCTGCTGTTGGAATCAAGAACAGCTCATCGTCCTGGCAGCGGAACATATCGCTTTCAAACTTTGGGAGTTGTCCTGTGCCTGTCATGGCTTGTCTGTTGACAAGAAAGGGAGGTAAAACCTCTTCATAGCCATGCTCGGTGTGGGTATCCATCATAAAGTTGATGAGAGCCCGTTCCAAGCGAGATCCACTACCACGCAGAACTGAAAAACGAGATTGAGCAACTTTAACACCTCGATCGAAGTCGAGAATACCCAGGTTTACACCGATATCGTAATGGTTGAGTACATCAGCACAAGGGCGCTTTTTGAACTCGTCTCCCCAGCTGTACAGAACTACATTGGCGCTTTCATCCGGGCCATCAGGCGTTTCAGGAGATGGAAGGTTGGGCAATTCCATTACAATCAAGTTTTGTTCAGCAGCAATACTCTCTTTTTGCTCTTCAATGGCTTTAATCCGCTCGGCAAGGGTGCGGGTTTCCTGCTGAATTGTCGTGGTATCGTCACCTTGCTTTTTCAGCTGGGCAATCTGTTGCGTCATTTGATTGCGCTGACTTCTGAGGGACTCCTCTTCTTTGAGAAGTGTGAGACGACGCGCATCCAATTCGCTAAGGGTATCGATGGATAAATTAGGGTTGCGGCGCTTCAAAGCGGCATTAGTAGATTCAGGATTCTCCCGAATAGAGCGAATATCGAGCATAGTGGATGCGGGTTCCGTACAGTCAGAATTCAGTGAATAGCGTTTCCACCACTTTCATGGAGGGTACGCCGCCTATTATACTCTACTCACGGGAAGCAACAGTTGACTAAAATCCATAGAATGAAAATGCTTACGAATTACACAGAACGATTATTTGGCGGCTATCATTAAAGTAGTAACCCAGAAGTAAACGATTCCTAAAACAGCACCTACCAACACAATGTTGAGGAAATAGGACGTATATTTTGTGAAGACCAGGATGAACTTCTTTTTGTCAAAAGACATCAATATACTTCCTTCTGAGCGTAGAGGGTTTTTAGAATCTTGGCTGTGTACCGATCTAATACCTTCGTATAAGAAAGCTATTTTATTTTCCTATCGGGCTTTTTTGCCTCTAGCTTTAACATTTATTTTAGCTGGAATTCTGCAAGCTGCGGTTAATTCTGCTTTTGCAGCGGATGATACCGATGATTGGGGCAATCCTATTGAGCCACCCCCCATGCCAAGACCCAAACCAGCCGCTCAGGCTGCCCCCGGTTTTTCATTTAAAAGTATACTGCCCCATTTTGGAGGCAAAAGAGGCGGGCACTCAAAACCATCGGCTGAAAATACAAACCCCAGTGCTGGAGCTGTCAGTGACGAATCTCGTCCCCTCGATCCTCCGGCGAGACCTTTTCCCTTACTACGTTTATCAAGGACTATCCAGATAGGTAGCGGTGCCGTTCTGGCTCCAGGGATGTTTTTGGCGGTTTCTGGCCGTGTTACGGCAGATCATCCCTTTGGGCAGCCTCCTAAGGACGATAAGCAAAGAATTATGACCCTGCTTCAGCGAAACGAAGCTTATTTGGTCGTAACTTTGGATCGGGAAGATCCCTATGGTACTGCTACCGGCCCCGATGGACAGGGCGCAGATGCTCCGAGCCCTATCACCAAAATTGATCTTAAGTCTCCCCCTGTGGTTAGGGTTGAAACGCAGGTTTCTGAAGACGGCCAAAGCATTACTTTTCTTTGGAAAGAAGAGCAACTTCGCTTTCGCAGTAAGCCGTACCCAGTACTAGTCGATTCTCGGCCAGCTTTACGTTATTAGGGGCGCTGTATTTTAAATAACGTGCCGTACTTATTCCAGAGGTAGTCTGTAAAATAGCCTGCGTTCAAGGGTTCCCCGGTGACTCGTTCAACGATTGTGGCAGCATTTTCGGTCCGGCCCACGAAGTGAATATTCTCGTTCAGCCAGCTTTTCAGTTCCAAAAGCTCACCTTTTTCAGTTTTTTGTGTAAGATTCGGAATCTGTTTTTCGGCTTGGCGGAAGAATTGTGCAGAATACAAGTTCCCAAGTGTATAGGTTGGGAAATAGCCAAAGGATCCGTGAGACCAGTGGATGTCTTGTAAGCAGCCTTGGGAATCATCTGGTGGTGTAATACCGAGATAAGCTTGCATTTTGGCATTCCAGGCTTCAGGAATCTCGGAAACCTTTAAATGGCCTTCAATCAGTTCTTTTTCAATTTCATAGCGCAGCATAATGTGGAGGTTATATGTGACTTCATCCGATTCAACCCGAATAAAAGACTGGCTAACGCTATTCACTGCGGCGTAAAATTCATCCAGACCTACATTTTTCAACTGTTTGGGGAAGTACTCTTGCATTAAAGGAAGTAAATAGGTGCAAAAGGCTTTAGAACGCCCAATTTGATTTTCCCAAAGACGGGATTGGGATTCATGAATGCCTAAGGATGTTCCCTCTGAAAGTGGCGTTCTATTTAAGGCGGGGTTAATGCCTTGCTCGTAAATGCCATGCCCGCCTTCATGCATGGAAGAAGAAAGTGCAGAATACACATCATATTCATCAACACGGGTGGTTAAGCGAACGTCTAGACTCCCTGCTCCTGAAGTAAACGGGTGCGGTGCCAAATCTAGACGACCGGCTGCAAAGTCAAAGCCCATGACTTCCAATACTTTTCGGGTTAGGGCAAGCTGTGGTTCTACAGGAAAAGGGCCTGCTTTTAAAATGTCTGTATTGGCTGAAACGGAACTGTTTTGAATTGCCTGAATAAGGGGTACTAAGTCTGCTTTTAAACGTGAAAACAAGGGATCAATCTGGCTAACGGTTAAGCCGGGCTCGTAGTCGTCTAATAAAGCATCGTAGGGGGAATGCTCATAGCCAATGACTTCAGCTTTACGCTGACTGAGAGAGATTAATTTTCTCAAGACGGGTTCAAATAATTTAAAGTTTTTGGTTTCACGAGCCTCTGTCCAGACATGGTGGGCGTGTGTGGTTGTTTCAACCATCTCTTGAAGAAGATCCAGAGGGATTTTAGAGCTTTTATCAAAGTCTCGTCCCACTTCGCGAACTAAGGCGAGAGTCATGGAATCAAGTTTTTCACCCATTCCAGGTAGGCGGAGCGCCCGCATGTGGTCGACCATCTCTATGCTGGTCATTTTCTCATGGGCTAATTTAGAAAGGGTTCCCATGATTTTAGAACGTAAAGGGGTTGCCTTTTCAGGCATTTTTGTCTCCAGGTCCCACCCAAGCAGGGCTTGGACTGCAGTAAGGTCGTGAATTTCGTTCACAAGGCCTAAAAAAGCCTGTGTAGAAGCAGTTGTGGTTGCTGAAGTCGTCATTTGGAAAATCTCTCCATGGGGACACAATAGCCATTTTACCTTATTTTGAGGCCTTCTTTCTTTAAGAGACTATTAGGACAAAGCTTATGTGAAAAATGCTTGAATAATTAAGTTAAGCGTATACTTATCCCTTAATTCCAACCCGAACAGGAATGCGCATTAATTTACTTGGCAAGCAGCACTTGGAGTTTAACTCTTGCCATGATGTGAAAACACCAATACAAGAGCTTATAGCCCCTTAGGTCTTTAAAGACTGACTAAACTAATTTTAGTATAACCCCGAGTCTGGAACTGCTGTAAAGGCGATATCAAATGATCCTGGAGACACATTTGTATTTGAGCCTCCCATAAGCGGAATGGACATTGTAAACAGAGGTGTATATTTAACAGTCACACTGGCTTCGTAACCATGAGTGTTGGCAACTTGGGTGACCGTAGTTGTACTAGCCGTCATACCACTTGCAGCCAAAGTGCGCTTCATTTGCTGCAACCCCATGGCTGTGCTGTGGTAAACCGCTGCAAATTCCGCCCCTTGCCGTGCGGCAATGCTCGTTGATTGATAGGTGAAAGAAACCCTGACGACTTCTATCAGGAAAAAAATGAGCAGCAATACAAAGGGTAGGGTAAGGGTCAACTCTACCAAGTTTTGACCGGTTTGCGGCCTTCTTTTGCCTGTGGCTTTTTTTATGCGAGAGTCTCGTTTCATGCTGGGGTTATCGACCAAAGCTTGAAAAGTTTCAGTATTTTAGCCAATGCTTAACAAATTATGAAGCGATTGGCGGTATTGTCCCTTGCTTGTGTGTGGTACAACGGTGTCTTCTTAAATAAGCTGATTATGAAAGGTTACTAACATGCCTACAGAACCTCGCAGTGGCAATGTTGAAGTCGGTGGTGTCCGTTGGTTAGGACGCATGATCGATAAAGCTCGCCTAGAAGCCAATGGCGAAATCGAGGCCTTGGATTTAGAGTACCCATGCCCTATGGATCAGAGGTTATTAAGTGAAATGGGTGTCGATCCTGATAAGTTCCAGGAACTTGCTGTGGGCGCTACGACTGATGAGCAAATTATCGTTGCACTCAAAAATCTTGGTGTAAAAGTTCTTAACTAAATCAACTAGGCTTTTGTACTTCATCACTTTGCTACGGTCGGTTGACAAGATACTTAATGCAGCGGCTGAGTAGGTCAAAAGCCTATTCTTGAAGCCTTTCCATCACCTTTTAGAAGCATTGCTTCATGCCCAAGCACATTCAAAGATGTGTTTGGGGAGGGCTTAGTTTGCAGTTCTAACCCAAATAGAATGGGGTTTAGGTTAAATGCTAAGCTTTTTAATTTTTTTGGAGTTTTTTCAGAAATGAAATTATTGTGTTCATCATTTAATAATTCAATGCAGTTAGAGAGTCCTAGAAGTCCCGTGGAGCTGAGTTTTGGTAAAATGGTGCCTTCGGGTGACCTACCAAAAAAGGCTACAGATTCTTTTGTTCGACGAGCAGCAGCTCAACCCAATCCGCCTAGGGTTATGTCTAGAGATGAAGAGCTTCGAATAAGGCAAGAGAATCATCAAGGTCAAGGAAGAGCTGTTAGTTTTAGACATTTCCAAAGTCCAATGCATCGTTCATTAGATGCGGCATATGTAAGACCTAGAAGACAGCATTAAATCAAACAAAAAGGCCAAGCAGTTTTAACACTTGAGCAATGCTTGTATAGAGGGATATCCACTACCCTGATTCACGCGCTGTCTGATCTTCGTTGATGGCTCTTTTGTGTGTTTTTGCCTTTTACTGGCCATCTGTAACCTTGCAGCGTTGGTTACGAGCAATACCCTATTGATACCCAATTATTGGACAGACGACTACTATCGGATAACGTGATCAAGACTGTTGAGTTTTTTTCTTTTTTATTAGATAGTTTCAAATAGTCCACCAATTAGTATTAAGTAATTTATTGTCCTGGGTATCTCTATTTAATTATTCTAAGAAATTAAAATTCAGGAAAGTTTGCAAATTTTTTCCTTCGTTGTTGAGTATTTATTTTTAAGAATTCGTTTGTAGTTTGGTTTTGGAGTATTTAACTTATGAGAGTAGCATTTGGTGCTGCATTTAATAATACAAATCAGGCTAAAGCTAGGCCTGTTGCCTTTGGATCGGGATCAATGACCCATGAAGAAGAACAGGCTATATTAAACGAGTTATCACGGGCTATCGATACAGTTAGCTTTAATCCCGATCGTCGTCCTGTCAATTTTTCAGAGGAAAAGTCAGTTGATACAAATGAAAAGAAAGGTTCACCTAGGAAAGGGGGAAGGTCGCGTCAACATACCGCAAGAGGCAAGAAGAAGACAGGGTAACTGGTAACTAGTTTTTGAAACGCAATTTCTGAACTTGAGCATGCTTGTATAGGGATACCCACCAATACCAGGATTTCCCTGACTCATGCTGTCTGAACTTCGATTCTGCTTTCATCGCCATATGATGGCTCTTTTATATGCTTTCTGCCTTTTAGTAGCCAGCTCTAATTTTGCAGCGTTGGCTTACACTGCGCATTACGATCAAGATGATATGGAAAACATCTCAATTTACGAGCGTGGCGCGAAGGCAGTTGTGACCATCAACGCACTCGTTGATAACCATCCTTCCAGTGGTGCAGGCGTTTTGGTGGATGACTCCGGTATTATCCTAACATCCAGTCACGTGGTCGGTGGTAATCTTCCCGCCGATAAACGAGGCTTTATTAAGATCTCTTTGTCGGATGGACGTCGTTTTGATGCCCAGCTGCTGGGCAGTTCGGCTGGTAAAGCCGACTTGGCTTTGTTAAAAATAAGCAAAGTGGTTCAAGGTTTACCGTATCTTCCTTTGGGAGATTCCAGTCAGATCCGGGTCGGGCAAAAGATTTTAGCTATTGGTAACCCGTATGGCTTTGAACGTACGCTAACCACAGGCATTGTAAGCCGTATTGATACAACCCGAAACCGTATTCAAACGGATGCGGCTATTAATCCAGGCAGTTCTGGTGGGCCAATGCTGGATACTCAGGGCTATGTAATTGGAATCAACCAATCCATCTACAATCCAGACGGCAATCGCTCCAATATCGGAATCGGGTTTGCCGTTCCGGTGAACACTGTCAGAACTTTTCTAAAAGCACTGATGGAGCCCAATAATCCTAAAGAAATGACAGAAACGGCAGTAACCTTAACCAATCGAGAACTCGATATTCGCCCGGTTTGTATGATGGTTTTAAAAAAGACGTCCAACCAACCTTAAATTGGTTGAGGGTTCCGTTCTACAAAGTGGGCTTGATGCCAGTAAGGGTAGATGGGTGTTACGTTGCTCGCTTCATCCAGTGTGGCGACTTGCTCAGCAGTGAGAGACCAGCCCGTTGCTTCCAGGTTCTGTTTCAGTTGCTCTTCGTTTCTGGCGCCAACGATAACTGTGGAGACAGTGGGACGGCGTAGCAGCCAGTTAATGGCGACTTGGGGAATGCTTTTGCTGGTTGCCTGAGCCACTTTATCGAGGGCCTCGACGATCTTGTACAAGTGTTCGTTGTCGACGGGTGGCCCTGCATCATTACTTGCAGAGGATTGAAGGCGGCTCTGTTCAGGTAGCGGTTTGCCACGACGGATTTTACCGGTCAAACGTCCCCAGCCGAGCGGGCTCCAGATCATGGCACCGACGTTTTGATCGACGCCTAAAGGCATCAGTTCCCATTCGTATTCACGATTAATGAGTGAGTAGTACACTTGGTGCGATACATAGCGACTTAAGTTCCTTTTTTCGGAGATGGCCAGTGATTTCATTAAATGCCAACCGGAAAAATTGGAGCAAGCGATGTAACGCACTTTACCTGAGCGGACGAGGGTATCGAGTGTGTCCAGGGTTTCCTCAATTGGGGTGAGCGCATCGAAGCCATGAAGGTGGTAGATATCGATATAATCGGTTCCAAGACGTTTCAAGCTGGCTTCGCAAGCACGAATCAGGTGATAACGGGATGAGCCCTTGTCGTTTGGACCGTCTCCCGTAGGGAACGTTGCTTTTGTGGAAATCAAAACGTTGTCCCGTTTTTTACCGAGCGCTTTCCCGAGAATTTCTTCGGAGGCACCCTCAGAGTATATGTTGGCGGTATCAAAGAGGTTTACACCCGCCTCAATGCAAATATCCAGCAAGCGAGTTGCTTCTGCGACATCAGTGCTACCCCAGGCTTTGAACAGCTCGTTAACTCCGCCGAAGGTCGCGGCTCCGTAACAAAGCTCGGACACTTTAAGGCCAGAATTTCCCAACAAACGATATTCCATATGAGATTCTCCTCAGGACTTATGCAAAATAATGAAAGCAGATGCGATAGCACTGAATATCGGCATGCTTTTTATGTTGTTTTGGCAGCTATTTTCATTATTTTGCATAAGTCCTATATTGTGGTGTTCTTTATAAATTGGATCTGAAATTTATAGTGGCCGATGTTATTGAGAAAGCATCTCTTTTAACAGCTCGTTAATTAACTCAGGATTTGCGGAACCCTTACTTTCTTTCATAACCTGTCCGACAAAGAAGCCAAAGAGCTTATCTTTACCGCCTTTATAAGCCGCAACATTGTCTGGATTCGCAACCAATACTTTTTCGATAATCGCTTTGAGCGCCGATGGATCGGAAATCTGGCTCATTCCCTTTTCTTTCACCAAAGCCTCGGGCTTGCCGCCTTTTTCCAAGAGCTCAGGAATCAGCTTCTTGGCCATGGCGGAACTTATGGTGCTGGCATCTACCAGATGAACCAGCTCCGCTAAAGCATCGGGGCTTAGTTTGGTTTCAAAAATCGAAAGCTTGTTGTTTTTAAGGTAGGCCGTAATATCCCCTTGAATCCAGTTAGTCAGGGATTTGTAATTGGGGTTATGCGCTGCGGCGAGCTCGAAGAAGTCGCCCATCTCCTTAAATTCAACCATAACGGAGGCATCGTACTCGGATATTTCAAAGCTTTTTACAAAGCGCTCGTAGCGTTGCGCAGGGAGTTCTGGCAGGGTTGCTTTCAGTTTTGCAACTCTTTCCGCAGGAATGGGAATAGGGCGTAAGTCTGGATCGGGGAAGTAGCGGTAATCGTGCGCGTCTTCCTTGCTCCGCATAGTGCGAGTGGTTTGAGTGGCTTCATCCCAGAGGCGGCTTTCTTGCACCACACGTCCACCACTGCGAATAATTTCTGTTTGGCGAGCGACTTCAGATTCAATAGCGCGTTGAATCGAACGGAAGCTGTTCATGTTCTTGATTTCAGCTTTCGTGCCGTATTCTTCAGCGCCGTGAAGACGAATGCTTACGTTCGCATCGCAACGCATAGAGCCTTCATCAAGGTTGCCGTCGCAGACACCGAGGTAACGAACGATGTTGCGAATTTGTTGAACATACTCGCGGGCTTCTTCAGCGGTCCGAATATCAGGCTCAGATACGATTTCAACCAGTGGTGCACCAGCACGATTTAGGTCGACTAGGCTGTAGTCAGCACCGGCTAAACCAACAGAGCCTGCATGGACCAATTTACCAGCATCTTCTTCCAGGTGGGCACGAAGAATGCGGACGTGGCGACCATTGGAAAGCGTCATGCTGCCATGTTCACAGATGGGGTAGTCGAACTGGGAAATTTGGTAGCCTTTTGGAAGGTCTGGGTAAAAGTACTGTTTGCGATCGAACTTGGTAACCGGTGCAATTGTGCAGTTTAAAGCGAGACCAAGTTGAATGGCGAATTCTACGGCTTGCTCGTTCAATACAGGCAAAGCGCCGGGTAAGCCGAGGCAAGGGGTATGGATATTAACGTTGGGATCATCCCCAAACACGTTAGGGGCGGAATCGAAGAGCTTGGAGTTGGTTTTCAGCTGAACGTGGACTTCAAGACCAATCACTGTTTCGAATTCGGTCTCGGTTGCGTTTTCTGGAGCTGTAACGGTCATTGAACAAGCGTCCTCTCGATGTGGAAAATGAATTCCCATCATTATAGCGAGAGCAAATGAACGATGCACGGCTAAGCCATCAAGAACTCAATACGTGGGTGGAAATCCTTGCAGTGATTGCTTATTAGAAATAAAAGCTCATCGACTAACAATCGCTCATCTATAAATGTTTTTATATAAATATAGAGAACTAGTTCTATGGTCACAGAGCTGGATAGATTTTTTTAAAAGAGAGATAGCGTTTAACCGATTTTTAACTGAAGGGTTGATATACTATGTCCGTTTTAAATACGGGTTCATCCTTTTTAACACCGAATCAATTGAATAGCGCTGCTGCTAATGGCGCAATTCAACCCGGGCAAATGGTATTAGTACCGGCCTCTCTGTTTGCATCTGGCCAAGTTGATACAACCCAATTCCGACCTGTTTACAACTTTGATCCTAGCTCAATGCAGAGTTCAGATCCGTTTGGTCAACAAAATACGGGTTCACCTTTTACCTTGGGTGGACAAAATGAACCCAGACTTCCAAATGGAAATAATGTCCCGACGACGACAGGGCAAAATCAGCTTTCCGCAGCATTTCCAATGGTTTTTCAAATGATGCAGATGATGATTTCTATGATGATGCAAATGATGACCATGATGCAAAACAATATTGGAAATACACCAAAAAACAACACAAATAAACCCACCATCAATTTCAACAGTGATGCAAGCTTGAAGGCGCGCCAGCATCAACTTCTGGGCGGCAAAAGCAAGGAACTGGATGCTTTATTGAAGATCGTTGATAGTAACGATGCTGAATCCCCAAAAACGGAAAAAGCGAAACAAAAAATCAGTGAGCTGTGGAGCAAAATGGATGGGGATTCAGTGAGCCTTCCTCAATACATGCTGCTGCAGGATATTCGGCAGACGAACGCTGTGACGGCGAGTCTAAAAACAATCCAAAAAAGTATGTCTCCTAATGAGCCTGAATATAAGCAGATTAATCAACGGATAAATAAATTGAACTCCATCAAAAACACTTATATTGAAGCAGCCATTGCAAATGAGAAGGCAATCTCAGTGCAATAAAATATTTTTATATAAAAACAGAGGACTGGTTCTACGCTCACAGAGCTGGATTGGATTTTTTCAGAGCGACAGATTTCAAAGAGAGACGAGATTAGCGTTTAACCGATTTTTAATGAAGGGTTGATGACATTATGTCTATTTCAAATACAAATGCGAATTCCTCATTCTTTTTATCACCCAATCAAGTGAATAGTGCGGCTGCTAATGGCAGCATTCAACCCGGACAAATGGTCTTAGTTCCGGCTTCTATGTTTCAATCCGGCCAAGTTGATACTACTCAGTTTCAACCGGTTGGAAATTATGACCCCAATATGATATACGCCCAGGGTGGTGTTCAGCAAGGCGGACAGTACTACTATGGTGGCAACGGCCAATACCAACAATACCAAAACCCATTTAACAATGGTTTGCCAATGGGTACTAGCCCAGTACAAGGTCCTAACGGCTCCCCTATTTTAGGCGGACAAATAGAACCGACTCTTCCAGGGAATACCACAACAACCCCGACTACGGGTACGGGCCAAGGAACAGCATCCCAAATGTTGGGCCAAATGGTTCAGATGATGATTTCAATGCTGACCCAAATTATGGCTATGCTTCAAAACAACGGTGCAACCGCTGGCGATGTTACTGATGATGGTAATGCTGAGCAAGGCCAAAACAATGACAATGGCGGCGGTGGATGTCACAAGGGCGGCGGCCAAGCAGCTGCACAAGATGTCAGTGCTGCTTCAGACACTACTGGTACCAAAGGAACTCACGGCAGCCATAAAAGCAAGGGTTCTAATAAACAAGCGGCTTTAGATGCTACAGGCGATGATGCCGAAGGTGCAGGCGCTGCTAAGGGCAGCCACAAAGGTGCGGGTAAAGGAAAACAAGCTGCATTCGATGAAGAAGGCGGCGATGATGATATCCAAGCCCAGGGTAATGCTGGCGGCGGCGGAGGCTGCGGCGGCTAAAACCTATAAAAGACGTAAATGGAGGAGGCCACGGAAAAGTGGCACGGAGGAGGATCACAGGGCAGTTGCGGATTCCGCAATCGCCACAGCAAAAAGCGGGCTTAATGCCCGCTTTTGCATTGAAACTAAAATACGATTTTCAAACCATATAATTATTTTTTGTTTATTAAACTTAATAAGCCCTACGCTTTCCGCTAAAAAGATCGAGTACAATCTTGTGATTAAATTCAGGGAATCGCGATTAAATGTTTACTTTAGAGGATTCATCTTAAAGAGCGATCGGCTTTCAGGGCGTGACGGTTTCCGACTACGCAATGAAACCAACCGGGACAATACAAAACGGACGTACCGAATTTGAGTGAAAGAAACGACTCAAGCAAAAGGCATTCACGGATTCTATAACACGGGCAAAGCCACCGATCCGACGGTAGGGACTTCATTCAATGAGTCCACCAATGCAAGCGATGCAACGGACCCGATTGTGGCTAACTCGACCGGACGCCAGCACACGGATGACAAACAGTAAACGCCACGTAATCCTCAACGTGTGTTTGGCTTTTCACCATGCAGAAGAAAAATAAACGCTCAACACTCTACAAATCGGATTACTGAAACCAACGGAGGTAACACCCGATGGCCACAGGACCACCTCACCGTTAATACAGGCTATGGTGATTCAAAGTAATTCCAAAACGTAGCAGTTTAACGAATCAATTGAAGACTATCTGAGATAAAGGACAGGACGGGCTCAGTCGCGCAGGGTAACCCCCGATTAATAGCCGACCTTCTCGTTTACCAAAACACCTTCACGCTCGTGCGCTTCCGGGAAGAACTGGCGATGTAAGGCACGTACTGCGTCTTCACCCTGTCCTTTATCAACCAAACAACTAATTTTGATTTCAGATGTTGAAATCATTTTGATGTTGATTTTCGCCTTAGCCAATGCTTCGAACATGTCGGCCGCAATTCCGGGTCTATCGATCATGCCAGCGCCGACGATGCTTACTTTAGATATTTCGACATCCTGCGCCAGTTCAGCCGCACCCACTTTAGTCTTGATTTCTTTCAAGACACGTTCTGCATCATGTAGATCGTTGCCGCTGACGGTAAAGGCGATGTCGTTTGTGCTGGGTTCTTTGCCCAGGGACTGAATAATCATATCAACGCTGATATTTTCGCGTGCCAGTGAGCCGAAAATTTCCGCGGCAACGCCAGGTCTATCCGGGCAGCCAACCAGGGCGAAACGGATCTGGCTTTTGTCACAGGCGATGCCGGTAACGGCGCGATTGTTTGTGTTGACTTCCTCGATCATCATGGTCCCGGTGTCCTTAAGATCAAATGTGCTGCGTTTGCATAAACGGAGTTGTCCTTGGCGCGCTAAATCCACGGCGCGGGGATGCAGAACCTGAGCGCCAACGCGGGCAAGTTCCATCATTTCAATATAGGAAATATGATCCAGCTTCACGGCTTCCGGCACAATGCGCGGGTCCGTGGAATACACACCGCGAACGTCGGTGTAAATATCGCAGCGATCGGCAACCAGTGCTGCGGTTAACGCAACTGCGGACGTATCTGAACCGCCACGGCCTAGCGTGGTGATATCGCCAAAGCTGTTGTAGCCTTGGAAGCCGGTAATAAGAACAATGGTGCCTTCGTTGAGGTGCTTGAGAATATTTTTGGTATCGATTTCCAGAATGCGTGCGCGGTTGTGGAGATCTTCCGTGCGAACGCCTGCTTGCCAGCCATTAAGGCCAACGGCTTTGTAACCCATGCCATTAATGGCCAGGGCCATCGCGGCAACAGATACCATTTCGCCCGTAGCGAGCAAAGCATCGTAATCCCGACCGGCAGGCTTGGGAGAGAGTTCGTTAGCCAGTGTTACGAGATCATCGGTAGAGTCGCCCATCGCGGAGATAACGGCAACGGTGCGGTGACCTTTTTCGTGCGCATCAATAATAATGCGGGCCACGTTCTTAATTTTTTCTGCGGTTGCAACGGAACTTCCGCCGAACTTTTGGACCACGATGGGTCTCTTGGCGGGTTCGGAAGCGTTAAGTGAAAGCTCGGAGGGTGAGGGATTTGCCACGGGTGAGGGTGAGGACATGGCCAAAGGAACTCCTATTGATCCCAATATATACCTACGTTCGCTCTATACCATAGCAAAGAGGCATAAGGGCTTCAAGTTTAGGCGGGAATCACAATCAGCTTGCAATGCCATGAGCAAGCTTAGATGTGACAACGACAGCGCTCCCGTCATTCCTGCGAAGGCAGGAATCTTTCCCTTTCTTCCTCTCTCAGTGGCTCTAAGCACTGATTGACCTGGGCAATCAAAATGAAATGCATGCAAATCCATTGTTGACATCGGCTTATGCTATTGATACTTTTCCATTGTGCCGGTGGTTCTGAAACACATTTTCTAACTGCTTTTGTGAAGCAAAAACAGTTCTTCTTGTAATTCGAGAACTCGGCATTTAAAATTGAATACATATTGATGGATTTTTGGGCCTGTAGCTCAGTTGGCTAGAGCGCACCCCTGATAAGGGTGAGGTCCGGTGTTCGAGTCACCGCAGGCCCACCATTTTCTGCCAAGATTTAATATAAAATGACGTCCTTGATCGCCTTAGAGCAATCGAGGATTTTTTGCTTTGGGGATCAAGTAACGGATATGCGCTGGTAATTTAAAACCCAAAATTTTTTAAGGCTTTCTATATGCTGATGCGGACATAGGGCTAATAACAAAATAGAATGCTTCGTGGTTTTTATAGTTAAACATCTCACCTATTGATAACTTTTTTATTGCAAATGTTTAGTACTATCACCTATCAGCAGAATCCATCATCATTCTTTCAGCTCGGCAAAAAGGATGTAATGTTTGGTGCCAAAAATTCGTTTTATAAAGCGGCGGAAGCTGTTGATCCTGAAGAGGCAATCGATAAGGTTATTAAACGTTCAAAACTAACGCCAGACAAACTCAGAACAAAAATTAACCAAAAGGTTGTTATTGGCATTGACGGGGCTCACAGAAGCACTGAACAGCCATTGCATCGGCTTTTACGGAATCCAAGGGTTACAAAAAAAGCGGTAGAGCAACTCGTAAGCAGGGGGGCGGAATTAAAACCTAGTTTAAGGGTTAGAAATCGCTATCAGTTAAAAAATTATCCTTATAGAACCTTTCTTGAAACCTTGAGGGAAGATCGAGCTTTAAAGAGCCTGAAAATGCTTGTTAAGAACGGTAGAGATCCTTCAACGCTAGTAAAGGGAGCTAACAAACTTGCAAATCAAGTTGCAGTGAACGCTTTTTTGACTCAGAAGGGGGCGGAACCTTCGAGTATTGGATTCTTGAGTTCAGCAGAAAACGACGCTTTGCAGAAAGCCGAGCATGTGCTTAAGATTCAAGCGGTTGTGAGTGAGCGCGATCCTGAAAAAATTTGGGAGATGATGAGTAGCAGTCCAAAAATTCAGATTAGCGCGACAGATCCTGTTGAAGAGGCCATTCCCAATCGCCTCGAAAAGCCTGAGGTAATTTCGACGCTGTACGAATCATTTCCCCGTCCTGCGAGAACAAAACTACAGGTACATCGGGATGATTTCAGAAAACTAATTCACAAGCTGGTCAAGTATGATTATCGTGGCGGTGATAAATTAATATACCGTTGGCAGGGCAGCAACTATAATATCACCCGATGGATGAGGAGTTGGGACGAACATCTAAAAGGAAAATTTCCCGATAGGGAGAAACCTTCAGCGGAGTATTCTGATCCCGATGTGGAGCATAGAAAAGAAACCGGCAAATTACTAAGTGAAATAACGCGTGACATTATGGCGCAGCTTCCGGAGCCAAAGAAGCCTGTTAAGAAAACACCTAAGCCTTTAAACCAAATAGTCTGATGAGGACGCTTAAGTGAGAGTGGGCTGAATAAATATAATCTTTCTGTTGAGTCACCCACTAAAAATTGTTCTTATATCTTTATTGATTGAACATTTTCATCTGTTGTTTTGTTTTTATCCGGGTAATTCCTCTGTTCCATCAATGTAAGCTTCCTGAGAACTGATTCTAATGAGCTTTTCTTCCATTGCAAACAAAGTATTGCGGCGTCATCAGTACAAGGCATTGGAACCCTCCCGGCACCAAGCTTTTCAGCAAAACTTAGTGGCAAAAACCAAATCGCCCACTAACAGCTTTGCAGGCTCTTCAAATAGGGCTCTTCTGCAGCCCGTTAAAGTGATTGGAAACTCTTTTTCACGGAATTATTACGGTCGTAAAAGTATCACGGGGCAAATATTCTACAGCCTTCAGGATCTCGCTAATTCTGTCCGGTACAGACAAGAGGATATTCATGATTCTTACACGGCAGAAAAAGACGAGTATAAGATGTACAAAAAAGGGCAGTACAAGGATATCATTAAGAACGCCAATGTCTCTTACGAGCCCCTCCCACTGGATCAACTGCCAAAAGATATGCGGGCAATGGATCTATCTAAAACGGCAAAATTGCGGTTTTTACATCACAATTGGCATAGAGATTACACGGCTCATCTGAAAAAACAGGGATTGGACGTCAATATTCAGGATGGAAATGGCGATACACTCCTTCATCATCAAATTCTGAATATTTATAATGAAATGGGTCGGCACGATATTCAAGAAAAATTGCTGTTGCGGGGTGCCGATCTCAATATTAAAAATTTGAAAGGCCTAACGCCATTTCATATCTATGCGCTTAACCTGAAAAAAAGAGCCGGTTTTAGCCAGTGGCAAGAGGATAAATTAGAAAAGTATTTCAAGGACTCCGACCAGTCTGCAGGTTCAACTTATAGGGATGTTCAGAAACAGTGCACCTTTTTGAGGGCACTGATTCGTGCTGGAGCCGATCCCACCCTTAAAACGCCAAGCGGAGAAAATTTCCGGGATATTATTGAAAAACAGTTTGCTGATTTGCCGTGGACGCGAAAACAAATCTTACAGTCTTTGGAATTTCATACGTCTAAATCCAAATACGAAGGGCCTGTTGGACCCATTCCTTCTGACGAACTCTCACACGAATAAGCCAGGGCGCGCGAAAGTAGTGACAGGGTAATTGTATTTTGGAATGCAAAGAGCGTTCTTAAGCTCTTACAACTGCCGGAACAACAGGTGTAAAAGCATCGTTTACCCGCTTGGCAAAGCGATTGGTGAGGATGATGGAGGCCGCATCAATAGTACGGGCAAACCCATCAGCCACCAGTAAAGATATGCCTATTGTCAAAACACTCGCGATAATGGCTGCCCCTGCCCCACCGAGATACGGCGTCAGATGGGTGTAAGTCCAGCAGCCGACAGAAAGCAACACCGCGGAGTGGAGCAGGTAGAGCCCGAAAGACACCTTGCCGAGCCAAGCCGAAAACCTGGCACCAAAGGGCTTTTGCAACACGGAGTTTTGAATAATGCCTGCGAGCAAAACCGTGGCACCCAGGGTTAATAAAAACGTCGCGACATCACCGGTGGCAGATAGAGGCAAACCCAAGGCATGCCGAAGGGTGTGAATAATGGGGCTTGTCGCCGTAAAAGACAGGTTCGTGAAGGGAATGCAACCCAATGCAAGGCCAAGCGCTACGAGTCCATAACTCATTAACGGGGTGATATAAACCCGTTTGAGCAAGGGCCATAGCGCGATGCCGAACAGGAAGCCACTGTAAACCAGAACGCCCTGTTTCAGGATAACCACCAAGAAAAGCAATACACTTGCCGCCCCTATTAAGACTCGGGACAAACGCCATTTAAAGTGTAAGGTCAACCAGACGCAGGCATACACCAGAAAGCTGCCCAAAAATTCGAATTTCATGGTCCATAAGGCGGTACTGTACTGGCTATAACCGATCAACAGACTTTTAACCAGGGTGCCGAACAGAAACGCACCGGCATTCGGGGCAAAGTGATATTCGTTGTCTAGCCACTCGGAGCCACTCAAGATGGCGGCCTGATGATGGAAAAGCCACCCCTGGGACAAAAGTATGTAATACACGAGGCTACTGCCCAATATCGGCCACATCAGGCGGATGTATCGCTTTAACGCACCCATCACGCAGGCTTCGGGATCTTGACGTTTAAGCGGCCCCATCGCCAGAACCAAACCGCTGAGTACAAAAAAGACGGTGACTTCAAAGCGCCCGCCGATTAACCAGTAAAAGGGGCCGGTGTAATTCAAAACAAAGTCGTGATTAAAGGCACAGAGGCAGTGATGGATTACCACGAAAAATGCCGCCCAGCCCCGTAATCCTTCCAGGTACTGCAGTTTGCTGGTACTCGCCTCACTTTTTGGGTGGGTGTTGACGGCCCAGATGCTAATGCCAACCATCAGAAAAAAGATCATGGAAAATAACAGCGTATTGAATAAGAAGGAGTTTAAAAACAACGCGTGTAAAAACAAGGTGCGAGAGCTTTCGTTTGAATTGCCTGTTCGGGAATGACTCAAGAGTCATTAGTTTGACGCGGACGGCAAGAAACAAACGTAGTCATACGGGGGACGACTTCCGGGGAATGACAAAGATGTTAGGAGATGCTATAAGGTTGAGCTTGTACTGTTTTTATAATTCTTTGTGAAGGCATTTTCGGGGGTGCTTGAAACCCATATAGATAAAAAGTATGATTGCCATTGTAATAATAGGGTGGAAATTTGAGGAAGTTAACCCCGATTGCAAAGAGTGAGTCAATAGAAATGTCTGTCATTGGTGAAGGTTTAAATTTTTATAGGGCTGGAGAAAAGAGCGCTTAAATGAAGTTCTACTCTTCACCAAGTCGCGGTCTTTTACCTCGCGATGCTCAGTATCCTTGTTTTGTTTTGGAAAAAGATTCTTGGGATGATTTTAGTTTTAGGACGCTTTTTAGCTTAAAATTCTATGATGCAAACAAAACAGAACGACTTATTGGTGATGTTAAAATACTCAATATAAATGGAGATTATGTAACTCAACTTCCAAGTGAATTTGATGGTTTAGATGATTCTTTCTGCTCATTAGGTCAAACAACAACCTACTATTCGTATTTTCAACGTTTAAGTTCTCGCAAAGCTAGATCCATTTTGTGGGGATTGAAGGATATAACGTTAAACTCTGAACGTTACGAGAAGTTCAAGAATTTAAAGGGCTTTGATTTATCATTAATTCGTTTTAGCGAGGCGTTATCAGCTTTTCATTTTGGTGTAAGGTTATTTAATCCACATTATTCAAGAGACAAGCTTTATGAGCGAAAACCTAATCTTTTAGAAAGTACTAGTTTTGTATTTCAAGCTTGGTTGGAAAATGCTGATACTCCACATGAGATTGAATTCAAGTTCGATAATGACCCTTGGGTTCCAAGAAGAATCAATGTATTGATTGGTAAAAATGGTACTGGCAAGACTGCATTTTTGGTTAAGCTTGCAAATTGCTTGAGCGGCTGGAAGCCTTTTGATGGGGAGTTTCCTCTATTTAATAGACCAAAATTTACAAAAATTTTTGCAGTATCTTATAGCCCTTTCGAAGACTTTTCAAAACCAAACAACCAAGACGATGATAAAAGAACTTTCAGCTACAAGTATTGTGGTATTAGAGATGAAAATGACCATATAAATGTTAATGATCTAATTGATAAGTCGCAAGAAAATATTATAGAAATTCTTAATAATGATTATAGAAGGGAGCTTTTTCTTGAATTTCTTCAATTATTTTCAATAGACTTTAAAATATTTTCTAAATCTGTAAGGGATTTTATCTACTATCTAAGCTCAGGACAGCGTGTACTCTTGTTCATTTTAAGTGATATCGTTGCAAATGTAAGTGAAAAGTCATTAATAATTTTTGATGAGCCTGAAAACCATTTACATCCAAATATTCTTTCACAATTAATGATAGCGCTTAGAAAAATACTTGAAAAATATAATTCATACGCAATTATTGCAACTCACTCTCCAATTGTTTTGCAAGACGTTCCATCTGACTGTGTAAAAATTTTAAAACGTACTTTAAACACTACACATACTTCGACATTAACAATTGAGTCATTTGCAGAAAATTTAACAACGTTGACAGAAGAAGTTTTTGAAACTTCTTTATCTAATAGTAATTGGGCTAATGTTTTATATAAAATGGCTCAGGAATTACCATATGAAGAGGCTTTGTCTTTATTTAAGAACCCGTTAAGTCTCAATGGCCAAGTCTATCTGAAATCCTTATACCTCAAAGAATATAAAAAATGAAGCGCTTAGTCCCCTTTGATGATGATAAATATTTATTAGATATAATAAATTCTAAATCCAATGAGATAAAAAATTCTTTGCAGCCAGCAATTCAATCAGTTTTGGAACTATATGGTTATTATCGTTGTAATCTCAACGCTCTCGATCAAATTACACAAGCATTTCTTATTGATACTGAAGTATTACAAAAAATAAAGCTCTGTTATAAACAATCAACTGTAAAGGTTGAAGAGTTAAAACAACAAATAAAATCTCTACAAATAAACTATACATATTGCCCCTACTGCGGTATCAATACTGGGGATACCTTTGATCATTATTTGCCAATTAGTAAATTCCCAGAATTTTCAATCTTCCCCCTTAACTTGATTCCTTGTTGTGCGGAGTGTAATAGGAAGAAAGGGGATAGACATGTTAGTCATCCAAGGAAAATTATAAATCCTTACTTTGATTGTTTTTTGGAGACTTCTTTTTTGAAAGTTAGATTAGATTTCTCGGGATCGGGAGTTTTAGCCCCTACTGTAGTATTTGATGTAGATAACTCTTTACTTACTGAAGATGAAACTAAAATTGCAAAATCTCACATAAAGATTTTGAATCTTTCCGAACGTTATTTGGAAAAAGCTTCTGGTAAAATCTCTGAAACAGTTTTGAGTTATAAGCGAATAGCATTAGATTCTACTAGAAATATGCAAGAGCTTAAACTTATACTGAAAGCTAATGCAGATGCGCTTGCTGAGTATCGTGGGATAAACAATTGGGAAGCTGTTCTTTCAAACGAACTTTCTATATCAGATAAATTTTGGGAATTATGTATTTATTAGATCTGTTATTAAGGTAATTTTTTACCTATTAGATAGGTGGTAAACCATATAATATAGGGTACAGCTATAATTATGGTTATAGCTTTTAAAAAGTTTCTAAATATTTGTTCTTTTAATCGATGTTTTGGGCCAATACTAATTTCTGTTGGTGGATATAAATACACTATTAATTCGAGAAGAGAAATTGTTATTACTACTGCAATAATACTAATTAACCCAGAATAGCTTTGCAAGGCTAATAAAGGAAAGAAATAATGGAAAATAATACTAATAGAAAAAAATGTGATTGGAAAGCTAAGAATAAGAAAAATGATCCGAGAAGTTATACTGGATAACCTTGATAAAAAGCTTTGCGGCTGAAATCCGTCAATTGCTTTTGACAACTGGCTCTGAACACCATTGACCCAGAGAGCATTATCTCCAGAAATTTCAATAGTGTTATCAAATATTGAGTTTGAAAAAGTAACTCGGATACTATTTTGATGATCATTTGTATCAAAAAATCTTAGATACAAGCTAATACGAACAACACGCTTGGAGTTTACTGCATAATCTTTATCTAAAATATCTGATGAAGTATGTTGGTAAAGAGTGTCATCTTCTAGTTCTATTTCAAAATTTTGAGATGGTTTTAGATAAGGTTTAGGTATTTTCAGAGCTTCCTCAAGATGTTCATCAAATATTTTTGCAAGGACTTTAACATCCGCTAAAGTGATTATTTTGTGATTTATTTTTAACTTTGAGGTTACTGTCAACGGTATGTGCCTCGAAATCTTAAACTAAAAACATTCATTACATTATATAATAACAAGCACAACAATAAAAATAATTTTATATTTAGATTATAGTCAAGAAATGTATCCAATGCTTTAAACAATCTTATATTATTCGAAATATAGATCACATATTTCGTTTTAAATGTGAAAAAGTTAAGCTATTCTAAGTTTACTCTTGGGGAATTACTATAATTTGTGAATATGCTTAGTTTTGGTACTCCTGCCTAAGGAATCAATGCTATATGGCATAGTTCCTTAGGTACTAATTCTGTGCTGGTAATAGCTTCACTTTCCAGCGGTTACCCAAGCTTTACGAACCACTGATTGATTAGCTTGGATTTCGATATAGATTGAACATTAATATTTTATTTGTGCTTGAGCAAGGTAGATATATTGAAAGTATAAGATTCCCGTTTTCACGGGAATGACACTGCTCTTTTAGCAATGTTAATTACAAAGTTTTTAAAGACTTGTAAATAGTAAACATATAGCTGCTTATTGCATCCTCAAAGCCATAAATAATTTATATCAGAGGTATATATACATCTAGCGGATTGGCAATTTTTGAACGGTTTAGTTTTTATTTCTGCAGCAATCCATGTTTAAGGGTTTTATATTATGCATAGTATTGAAAATACAATCGAAAAAACCATTTATATTGTTTCTGAGGTCATACTCGACATCGGGCTATTGGTTGCCTTCTCTTTTAATCTCTTGTTTGGCCTTTTAGGGGATAAGGATTGCAAGGATCTAGCGGACAAACTATTCCAAAAGATGAAAAGAGACTTTCTTAAATAAATTTAACCTCAACCCAATTGGTTTTCAGTTAATCGTCATTCTGCGCGTAGTCGCAGAATCCAGAATTTGTTGCGGTTAGGGAATGGATAGACAAGCTTTTGTATAGATACTTGCCAGTCAAAGGAACGGAACGCTGTATACAGGCGTGACGAGTAATCTTGTTAAACGTATCTATTTGACGAGATTTGAGTTTTGATTTTCTGGATTCCGCGCCTCAGTCGTAAAATACAACTGCTCATTTTTCTGGATACTGCGACTACGCGCAGCATGACAAGTTAATTGAGAGGGGACATTCAACAAAAACCGAAATTATTTTTGAATCAAGGTTAATTCGATATGCAATTAGTACTGCTGATTCTAATTCTTGTGAATGCTATTCCTAAAGCTAAGGTATGGTTGTAGGTTTCGGCTTGTGATGTGTAAATGCAAATTCGGCTTTTATAAGCCCCAGAGGCGAAGGCTCTTTAGGTTTCGGCAGAAAATGAATACTACGAAAAGCTTTCTTAATAGAATCATCAAAAGCGGGATAGCATGACGCTTTGACAATTTTATACACGAGAACTTCACCCGTTTTGCCATCAGCAGTTACGACAACATGGACATCGAATTCCTGATCAATGGGAGGCGGGTAAATCAGTCTGGCAGTGATTTTGCCCATCGCTCGTTCCATCCACTTTAGTGCAATCGGCATATAATCGGAAGCTAACTTATCAATATACGGATCCGAAGGGGACCCATGTAGTTTATAAAGTTCAACTATTTGGGGTGTCAATATATAAATAAATTCTTGATTTGTAGCCTTGCCACTGCCGGGTGCGACCGGTAAAGGAAAGGCGGAATTTAGGCTGGCCAGTAATTGGTGGTCTAAGTCTGCATTTTTACTGGAATGCACAAGTTTACTTTTAATGAGCCGACCTTGATCGTTAATAGTCAGCTTAACCATAGGCTGTGCTTTGGGAAATTGAAGGCTTGAATCCCAAGCGTTTACAAGTATTTGGTTGATCCACATTTTGTAGTCAGCGAGTTCTTTGGGGTTTTTTTGAAAGGGTTGTAACTCGCAAGTTTTTGTCGGTACGAAGACTGGGTAATAGAACGGTAAGACCCTTTGTTTCACTAAAAAATCTCGGCTCACTTCTGGACGGTAGGCTTCTGTACTGAAAGCTTTTGCTGGTAATAAAGTGAGACTAGCGAAGCCGACGATTAAAGCGATTGCTTGTAAAACTTTCAACAAACCGATTTCCTTGAACTTCAGTGTAAGTGGGCAGATTGCACTGCAATAAAAAATAAACGATGCTTTTTATTGCTCAGTTCTGGATGGGAGGGATGAAGGATAACGATCATGGTTTCTGTATCGATATTTAGTAGTGCTATATTCGAGATATCACACTCCAGTTTAGTGGCTTGAAACACTCTCTGTGAAAGCGTTTTGCCAAAAACGGTTTTTGTCAAAAATAACTGATATAGTACATGTATTAGTTCCCAAGACAGCAATCCTGGAGCAGATGAAGTTGAATGGTTGATCACTAATTACGATTGACAGGTTTCCACACTTAATAGGGCGATGCTAGCTTTTTAGCCCGAAAAGATTTTCTGGAAGCAAAAACGTTCGAGGGCTTCTCCGAACTAATCCCATTCTGGTCGTTTGGGTTAATAACGGACTCCTTTCTAGCCGTTCGCAAACAGGCTCCAATTGATCTGTGAGTGGAATCA